>Ga0181530_10001892_pt1 | contig 25747 bp, 22 predicted proteins | sample PEATcosm2014_Bin_42_FD_119769 | JGI IMG/M metagenome (GOLD analysis project Ga0181530, IMG submission 119769) | Peatland microbial communities from MTU Mesocosm Facility, Houghton, MI, USA - PEATcosm2014_Bin10_60_metaG | ecosystem: Environmental > Terrestrial > Soil > Wetlands > Peat | place... | reverse complement strand
TATCGAGGCGCTTGTGGAAGTCTCGGCGCAGATCGAGATTGCGATTCTCTCCGGGTGGAAACTTGGTGAAATCGATCGAGTAGTCGGACGGAATGAAACGTGGCACGTCAGCCTGGATCGCAGCGTCGAGCAGAACCGTTTGCGTTTCCACGATCACGTCCCGCAATCCCTGCAGCGCGGACACCACGCAGGACGCACGCGAGCAGGCCGGTGTCACTTGGGAAGCGCTGTTCCAGTCGACACTGGCAACCGTTGCGCCGAGCTCCTGCAGGCGCTCAAGCTTGTCTCGCGCAGTTCCGTGGCGCACCAGCGCTCTTACGGTGGCTCCCCGTTCGAGCAAAGCTCTCGCGATGCGTCCGCCGAGGTTACCGGTAGCTCCCGCCACGACGATAGTCGAGTCACTCATGATTCCGATACTAGAGAAAGGACAGCGTCGATGCAAAGTGAGCGCGCATCCAAGTGGGGGTCGACTGGCGCGTCCGACTTGTCACTCCGAATCCGGGCAGGCGCCGGAGCAAGAGGCTTCCGGTCGCCGCCTCAGCGTGCCAGAATGGGATCGCCGGACATCCTTCGATATGGAATCTACTGACGCCCCCCAGGTACGCACCCCCGCGAATTCCGGGCGCCTGGTGTCGCTCGACGCCTTTCGCGGCGCGACCATGGCCCTGATGATTTTAGTGAACACACCCGGCGACGGCCGGAACGTATACGCGCCGCTCCAGCACTCGGAGTGGAACGGATGGACTCCGACGGACGTGGTCTTCCCGTCGTTTCTGTGGATCGTAGGGGTGGCCATGACGCTGTCGCTCGGACGCCGGGTAGCCGAGGGCGTGCCGCGGGCCAAGCTGTTTGCTCAGGCGTTTCGCCGGGCCGCGATCCTATATGTGCTGGGCCTGGTGGTCTATGCGTACCCGGGTTTCGATCTGTCGACGCAGCGGCTGCTGGGTGTTCTTCAGCGGATTGCCATCTGTTACCTGGTGGCCGCGGCGATCTACCTGACCACGCACATTCGCGGCCAGATCGTCTGGATTGTCTCCCTGCTGGCGGCCTACTGGCTGTTGATGACCCTGGTACCGGTGCCCGGCTACGGTCCAGGCAGGTTGGATGTGGAGGGCAACTTCGCGCACTACATCGATCGCATCGTACTGGGATCGCACAACTACATGTGGACCAAGACGTGGGATCCGGAGGGAATCGTCAGCACGCTGCCCGCTATCGCAACGGCGCTGTTTGGAATCCTCGCCGGGCACCTGCTGCGGCTCGATCGAGCCCTCGCGAAACGGACCGCCTGGCTGTTGTTGATCGGGACACTGCTCATCGCTGCCGGCTTGATCTCGAACGTATGGCTGCCCATCAACAAGAAGCTGTGGACCAGCTCGTTTTCGCTGTTCATGGCGGGTCTGGATTTCGTGATATTCGCGATGTTCCTGTGGCTGGTGGACGGTAAAGGCTACAAGCGTGCGGTGAAGCCGCTGGTCATCATGGGGATGAACGCGATCGTGGTGTACATGGCCAGCGAGCTTCTGGACGAGGTGCTCAGCGCGATCCGCTGGCCGGCTGGTGGACACGTCATCAATCTGCACACGTGGATCTTCGCCACGCTGTTCGCACCGCTTGCAGCGCCGATGAATGCCTCGCTGCTGTTCGCCATCGCTTACACGCTGCTGATGTATCTGCTGGCGTACGGGATGTACCGGCGGGGCTGGTTCGTGCGGATCTGAATGCCGCGGCGGGTATGGTTCCCCCTACTGCCCGCACGAACGGCGCCCGTTTCGCGCGCGTGTTATGAGCAAATATCGGTAGCCGTTGTCGGCCTGCCGTTTCCGACCCACGTGCCCGCATGCTCGAAGAGCAGCGCGGAAGCAGCACTCCCGGCTGCCCGAATTGCCTGGCAGCAGCATTTACTCCGGCTTTCCCGCTCCTGGGTGGGCCGGACCTGAAAGAATTAAGCCAAAGTTTTTGCAACACCGGCGGGGTCGGATGGCGTATGAGCTACTATGGGGTCCGCCCTGCGCAACCTCCGGCACGCCGTCCGCTCGCTTATGGGCGACAAGGGATTCACCGTCGCCGTGGTCCTGACCATTGCGGTTTGTATCGCGGCGAACACTGCCACCTTCGCGGTGGTGAACTCGGTGCTGCTGCGGCCGCTTCCGGTGCCGGACGCGCGTTCCATCCTGCTGATGGCGAATCGTTACCCGAAGGCGGGCGCCGATTTCGGCTACAACAGCGCCTCGGGCGACTACTACGACCGCCTTCGCGACGTCCGCGTTTTTTCGGAGCAGGCGCTGTTTCGCACCACCGGCCGAACGCTCGAGTTCCAGGGTACGCCGGAACGCGTAACCGGCATGCTGGCGACGCCTTCCCTATTCCGGCTGCTGCGCGTATCACCGGCCCGCGGCCGGGCCTTCTCCGATGCCGAGGGCGAGCCCGGCGCCGACCAGAAGGTCATTCTGAGCGACGGCCTGAGCCGGGAGCTCTTCGGAAGCCCGGAGGCGGCATTGGGCCGCGACGTCCGCATGAGCGGGCAGCCGTTCACCGTGGTGGGTGTAATGCCGGCGGGCTTCAACTTCATCGACCCCGATGTTCGCCTCTGGGTGCCGGCGGCGTTCACTCCGGATCAGCGGGAGGTGCGCCATTCCAATAACTGGCAGAGCATCGGCCGGCTCAAGCCCGGCGCAACTCTCCAGCAGGCGCAGTCCCAGGTGGACGCGCTCAACCGCGCCAACCTCGACCGGTTTCCGAGTTTCAAGGAACTCCTGATCAACGCGGGCTTCCACACCGTGGTTATGCCGCTGGAGGACATGCTGGTGAAGCAGGTCCGGGCAGCGCTCTACCTGCTCTGGGGAGGCGCGGCGTTTGTGCTGCTGATCGGCGCGGTGAATGTCACCAACCTGGTGCTGGCGCGAACCACCCTGCGGCGCAAGGAGTTCGCCACCCGTCTGGCGCTGGGCGCCGGCGCGGGACGTCTGATCGGCCAGTTGGTGACGGAGAGCATCCTGGTGGCCCTGGCCGGCGGCATGGCGGGCGCCGCGCTGGGCACGGGTTTATTGCACGTTTTGGTACACAGCGGGATCGAGACGCTGCCGCGCGCGGGCGAGGTCCGCGTGGACGGCGTGGTGGTGCTGGCGATGCTGGTGACGGCGGCGCTGGTCGGCATCGTCATCGGGCTGATCCCCTCGGTGCAGGTGATACGGGCGCGGATCAACGAAGTGCTCCGTGAAGAAAGCCGCTCGGGCACCGGCGGGCGGCGGGCGCGCCGCGTGCGGCAGGTCCTGGTAGTGGCGCAGGTCGGGTTGGCTTTCGTGCTGCTGGCTGGCGCGGGATTGGTTCTGGCGAGCTTCCGCCAGTTGCTCCGCGTCGACCCCGGATTCGATGTCAAGGGCGTGGTGACGGCTTCCACCAGCGTGCCGCAGTCCCTATATCCCAAAGACGCTGACGTGAGGGCGCTGATGGACCGCATGCTCGATGCCATCGGCGCCCATTCCCGGTGTGACGGCGGCCGGTGCGACCACCACCATCCCTTGGGGCGGCAACCATAGCGACAGCGTGATCCTGGCCGAAGGCTATGTCATGAAGCCGGGAGAGTCGCTGATTTCGCCCGAACAGGTGACGGTCACGCCGGGCTACTTCGAGGCCATGCATATCGCGATGGTGGCGGGGCGGCCGTTCGATGCGCGCGATGGCGAATCCGCCCCCGGAGCCATCATCGTGGACGAGCGGCTGGCGCACCACTTCTGGCCGGCTCGCGATCCGATCGGCCGGCGCATGTATCTTCCGCAGGACATCCACAACCTCCTGAAGACGGACGAGCACACGCACTGGATGAGCGTGGTGGGGGTCATCCGCTCCGTCCACACATCGGACGTGGAAGGCAACGGCAATCCGGTGGGTGCCTATTACATGCCCTACGCGCAGAACGTCGAGAGGGGCTACGCGCTGGCGATCAAGACCTCCGGCGGCACCGGCCCGATCCTCCGTGCCGTGCGCGCCCGGTTCGCGGCTGTGGCGCCGAGCCTGGCGTTGTTCGATGTGCACACCATGGAGGAGCGCGGCGACCTGGCGCTGGCGTCGCGGCGGGCCTCGTTGACGCTGGCCATGTTCTTCGGCTGCCTGGCTCTGTTCCTCTCGGGCGTAGGCATCTACGGCGTGCTGGCATACCTGGTGACGCAGCGCCAGCGCGAGATCGGTATCCGCGCCGCGCTGGGATGCACCGCGGGCGGCGTAGTGAAGCTGGTGGTCCACGAAGCGCTGTGGCTGCTGGGCGCCGGCCTGTTAGTTGGCGTGGCAGGCTCGGTAGCGCTACGCTCGGTGGTTGCCAGCCAGCTCTACGGCGTGAAACCGCTCGACCCGGTGGTGATGTCGGCGGTCATTCTTACAGTAGCGGTGGTCGGCCTGGCTGCGTGCGTGCTGCCGGCTCGCCGGGCTACGCGCGTGGACCCGGTGACGGTGCTGCGGGAGCAGTAAGCGTCGCGGCTCAGTAAGGCGCGATGAAATCGTGGTGCCACTCGGCCAAGGCAATCGGTGCGGCGCCCGGCACGGAGTTGATACAATTCGGGGTAATCGGAGGACCGGATGCTGCAAAAGCCGACAAATGGCCGATTGCTTATCGTAACGTGTGCCGCACTTGTGTTTTTCACTTCAGCGGCGCCGCGACGGGCGCACGGGACGAGTATGAACTTCGAACAGAATTCACAGACTGCCGATGCCACCACCCGCATGGTGGTCGACCGCTTCAACGAGGCATTCAATCGGCACGACCCGGACGCCCTGGCGTTATTGCTGACCGACGACACGGTGTTCGAGGATACGTCTCCCGCGCCAGACGGCCAGCGCATAGAGGGAAAGGCCGCGGTGGTCGCCTTCTGGCGGGAATGGTTCGCGCGCAATCCCGGTGCGCGATTCGAGGCCGAGGAAATCATCGTCAGTGGTGATCGTGCCGTCGTGCGGTGGGTGTATCGCAAGACCCGCAACGGACAACCGTGGCATCTGCGTGGCGTGGACGTCTTCACCGTACGCGACGGGAAAGTGGCCGCCAAGCTCGCCTACGTGAAAGGGTGAGCCACAGGGCATTCCGAAGCCCGCTGGGCCTGCTGCACGACCCCGAAGGCCACAACATTCTGGTCATTCAGTCGTGCCTGTTAAAACCGCTGGAACTACCGTGGAGATCATCCGCCTGGGGTCCGCCGATCGAGCGGCGGCGTTGACTGACTTGGGCGCCGGGCGCGGAGAAGGCGGCGCAGCGCGGGCGGATCGCAAATCTCGCGCAGCGTCAGCGTTGTATCGCCACATTGTTGGCGGCGAGATCGTATCCTTCTTCTTGCGCCGTCTTGACTGCATCGGCTTGGAGGGTTTGCGGCCCCGCATCCTTCGGGCTCTTCCAGTGCCGGCGAATCACCTCTTCGCCCACGTGGATGCGCACCTGCCATTGCGATTTCTCATTGTCCCAGGACACTTCCGCCCGGTCCGCGGTTATCAGAGCCATACAAAACTCTCCTCTCGCCGGGCCGCTCTCACCTGCGTCCCGGCTGTTCCAAATGTACATCACATTTCGCGTCTTGGAAAAGGGGCCAAGGATGCATCCTCCTCCCAATCCATCGCCTGGCCCCGGGTTCTGGAGTTAGACCGGATTTCCCGCGGTTGACCCCGAAGTCGAAGCCTCGTGAGAAGAAGCGGCCCCCCAGCGGGTTTTGGCGCTCCCCGACCTCGAACAATCCAAAGCGGCCGTTCGGGAACAGCCTGGGCTTGACGCCGCTATATATGTTGGCATATATAAATGAATAATGACCCAAAAAGATCCTGGCGGCTTTCTCCCGCTTCACAACAACTGGTTCCACATTTTGCTGTCGTTGGTCGGCACCGAGCAGCATGGCTACGGCATCATGCAGGAAGTCCTGGAACGGACCAGCGGGGCCGTGCGCATTTGGCCCGCCACTCTTTACGGCACGCTGCAACGTCTGATCACCGACGGTCTGATTGAAGAGTCCGACGAGCGGCCCGTGGCGGAACTGGATGACGCACGCCGCCGCTATTACCGGTTGACGCGGCTTGGCCGCAAGGTGCTTGATCTGGAATGCCGGCGGCTGCAAGAGATGATCCGGATGGTGCAAAGGAAGCGCAGGCAGGAGGCCTACTGATGAACCGCCGGCTCCACTTCTGCCTGACCCTCTATCGCCGTCTGGCGAGCGCGTATCCGCACGAGTTCCGGATGCTGTACGGAGAAGATCTCGACCGGTTGGGCGAGGACGCCGTTCCGGAAGTCTGGCGGCGGCACGGTCTGCGGGGACTCCTGAGGCTCCTCGCCGATATCGCCGTTCAGTTGCCCGTGATGTATCTTCGCGAGATCCGGCAGGACGTAACCTACGCCTTGCGGGTGCTCGCCAAATCGCCGGGGTTCACCTCCGTAGCGATACTTTCGCTGGCCGTTGGCATTGGCATGTGCTGCACGGTCCTCAGCGAGATTCAACCCCTCGTAGGGCCGCCTCCCGGCGTGCGCGATCCCGCCCGGTTGGTGACCTTCTGGTGGAGCACGGCTTCCTACCCATATTTCGAGCGCTATCGGGATGAGCACCAGGTGGTGGCCGCGGCCACGGCGGTTCTCGGGCCGGTGCCGTTTGCGGTGGCATTTGCCGGGGATCGGAGCGCACGGGCGGAACGGTTCTACGGACAACTGGTTTCGCCGGAGTATTTCTCCACCCTGGGTGTGACGCCGGCTGCGGGGAGGTTCTTCAGCCCGGAAACGGAGAAGCCCGGGATGCCTCCCGTGGTGGTGGTCAGCGACCGCTTCTGGCGCACTCGCCTGGCCGCGGACCCGTACGCAGTCGGACGCAGGCTGCGGCTGAATGGTCTGATGGCAACCATTGTGGGCATCGGTCCGAAGGGCTTTCAGGGTATCTGGCCCGGGTATACGGCTGACCTGTTTGTGCCGGCAACGTGCGACGCTTCGGTGGCTCCCGAGCTCACTGGCGACCCCCTGAATCGTTATGATCGCGAGATCTTCCGGGTGGTGCTGCGGCTGGCGCCCGGTGTGACGATGCCCATCGCGGAAGCCACCATCAACACGATCACGCGCAACCTGGACCGGGAATACGGCGTCCCCTCTGGTCGGGATGGCAAAGGCAGGATGCTGCGGCTGATGCCGGCCGGCACGTTCCTGTACATCACACCCGAGCAGCACGCTTTTGTGAACGCGTTCAATGTGGTCCTGTGGGCGCTGGTCCTCTCGCTGGTTTGTGTGAACCTGGCCAATCTGCTGCTGGCCCGCGGCAGCCAGAGAAGGCGGGAAATCGCCATTCGTTTATCGGTGGGGGCCAGCCGGCCGCGTCTCATTCGGCAGTTCCTGACCGAAAGCGTGCTCCTGTCTTTCGCCGGCGGGGTGGCCGGCATCGTGCTGGCCTATGGGATCACCCGCGTGATGTCGTCTCTGCCGGTGCCCTCGCCGTCGCCCCTGGAGTTCAACTGTCAACTCGATTTCCGGGTACTCGCGCTCACGCTGGCGATTGCGCTGGCGGCGGGCGTAGGCTTCGGCTTGATGCCGGCGCTATCTTCGGCGCGCGTCGACATAGGCCCCACCCTGAAAGATGGCTCGCAGGCGCCGCTGCGCGGCTATCGCCGCTTCGGCTCGCGCAATCTTTTTGTGGTCTGTCAGATGGCGGTATCCCTGATGCTCCTGGTGGTCACCTGGTTTGTCGCTGCGGGCTTCCTGAATACTACGCGCCTCGACGTCGGTTTTGAGACCGGCAATCTCATCCTGATGTCGCTGGACCCGGCGCGCGACGGGTACTCCGCGGAGAGGACATCGGCGCTTGTTGCCGCACTGCCGGACGAGGTATCGCGCGTCGACGGAGTTCGCAGCATGACTTTGGCCGGCAGTGTGCCCTTCGCCAGCTTGACGTCCGATCGGGCCAACACGCGAGTGGCGTCCCAAACCGGCGACGGGTCGGGGGGCCAGGTGCTGCACTCGGCTTTCCGCGACTTCATCGGGGCAAATTACTTCGCCACGCTGGGAATACCTCTGCTGGCTGGTCGCGAGTTTGACGGACGGGACCAGTGGCAAGACGAGCCGGGACCGCAGGCCGCCGTTCCGGCGATCCTCAATCAGACAGCCGCGCGCGAATTGTTCGGCGGCGAGAACCCCATTGGCGGGCGCATCCGCGAGGACGAGCGCGCCTACACGGTGGTTGGCCTGACACGCGATGTGCCGTCCGGATTCCTGGTGACGAGACCCATCGCGACGGTATTCCTGCCTCTCACCACCGAGTGGTTTCGTAAGAACCCGGCGGCACGCGCTACCATCCTGCTGCGCGCCACGACGACCCGGAGCACCCTGGCGTCCGTGCGAAACCGACTGGCATCGCTCCATCCCGACCTTACGGTTTTCGACGTGCGCACCATGCGCGAGGACCTCGACCGGTTGAACTCGTTTGTCGAATGGCAGGCCGCGATATACATCACGCTGGGTATGTTCGCGCTGCTGCTGGCCTGCCTCGGCCTCGGCGGGGTGACGGTTTACGCCGTGGCGCGCCGGCGGAAAGAGATCGGCATCCGAATGGCGCTTGGCGCCCGCAGCCGTCAGGTTCAGGCGTTGGTGCTGAAGGAAGGGACGGCGCTGCTGATGGCGGGCTCGGTCCTTGGCCTCGGCGGCGCGTTCGCCATAGCGCACGCGTTTGCCGCTTTCAGCGACACCCTGGCGCGGACTTTCGCCATGCGTCCCAACAATCCGGCGCTGGTTTTTAGTGCACCGCTGGTGCTGGCCGGGTTGGCGACATTGGCCTGTTATCTGCCGGCGCGGCGGGCAACGGAGATTGATCCCATGGCAGCGCTCCGAGAGGAATGAGGCCGGCAGTGCCTTTACACATCAAGAAAAAGGCCACCTCGGCTAATGCCGGGTGGCCCTGAACTGCGGGAACTTGTGAAGGTGAGCGCTCTTAACGCTTAATCCCGCACCGGCGACGCCCAATCATCATCAGGAAACCACCCCCAAGCGTCAGCACAACCGTCGAAGGTTCCGGCGTTGCGGTTGTGGTTGTTTGCTCGGCCATGAATGCCGCCCCGCCCATCGTCGAGAAAACTGCGGTGCCGCCCGTGACCGTAGACACACAGCCGTACCCAAAAGCAGAGATTCCAGCATCCAGCGGAGTGCTCCCGATCTGGCTGCCGGTCGCTGTCTGGAATCCGCAGTCCTGCTCGTCCTGATTCAGCGACATGGTGCTTCCCAAGGCCGATAAAGCCGCATTGATCAAGGCGTCGGCACCTGCGTCGTATGGAGTGAACTCACCTTCGAAAAGCGCCGTGCCACCGCCGCTCAACAGAGAACTGATCGCGCTCACTTCGGCTCCTGGAAACCCCGTGTCATTCAAATCGCTGATAAACAGATTCGCGCCGGTCAGAGTTGCGGCCGTAACGGAGCCTGCCGCCACTTGCACGACTGTATCGCCAAGGCCAGTGTAATAGGCGGCGATCGCGGCTTCCGCCTCGTATTCGTCGCTAGTGTAGGCACCCACAGTCGGGCCCTCGATGACCACGTTCGTGCCCGTACCGAGCAGGTTACTGTAGAATGTCGAGTTACCCGCTAGAACCGGCGCACCGGCGGAACCATTAATGAAGTCGCCGATGTTCCCGTCACCGGACAAGACAATGGTACCTGCGTTCGCCAGTGAAGTGCTTATGAACACCGCAAAGATCGTAAGTTGTAAAGTTCTCATTCGCTCCTCTCTCCTCCTCCTCTTGGCCAGAACTTCCGTTTTGGCTTTGTGAATCATTAAAGTTTACACCATAGGTGCCTCGGTTGAGACTACTTTTTTGGCAATCCATCGCTCCAAATCGTACTGGTACTCACGTGATCTTCCGACGTGCGGGTTTCTTGCTTTCGCTTTTTCTCCGGGGGTGCCCGGAGGGCTAATGAGACGATGACTTGGTAGATTACGCGGTCTGCCGAACCAGGGTTCTCTTCTCCGCTCCGTCGTTCACCAATTCGAGGATGATCGAGTAGCGGTCTCCGCGCACCATGGATTGCACGAATTCGAATGGCCGCTCGTTGAGCGACATCGTGATGCGTTCCACCGCAAAAACAGGCGATCCTGTTGGAATTTCCAGTAACTCCGCTACCGCCTGGTCCGCCGCAGCCGCCGTGTAAGTCTCTCGCGCACGAGCGGGATACAGATCGTAGCGGGTCTTCAGGATCTCGTACAACGACGCGGCTTCGTCCACTAAGAGGCCAGGGACGAAGTCGGCTGGAATGTGAGCTGTCTGTACGCTCACCGGTTCGCCGGCCGACAACCGCACGCGTTTGAGCACGTAGACCGGCGACCGGGCAGGCAAGCCCAGCGCATGCGCCACGCGAGTGTCCGCATCCATCACCATCTGTGAGAGAAGCCGTGAGCTGGCCACCAGACAGTGCCGCCTCATCTCCTCCGTGAAGCTGGTGAGTTCGCGGGGCCCTTCGTCGAATTTTCGCTTCGTGATGAAGGTGCCGCGGCCCTGTTCGCGGCGGACGTACCCCAGATCGACCAGTTTCTCCATCGCCTGCCGTACCGTAATCTTGCTGACGCCGAAACGCTCCGCCAGCTTCGGCTCACTGGGAAGTTGTTCATCGGCATGCCACTTGCCGGACTCGATCTCAGCTTGCAGGTGTCGCTGAAGCTGATGGTAGAGCGGCACGGCCAGATCTCTGTCGAGTGACACCGCTATTGACATCCTATCTTTAGGATGCCATAATCTTCGTAAATTGCAATTGATCTTTGGGTGGAGTGCTTCGGACATGAAAAAACTCGCGTTCTGTCTTCTTGCCCCGTTCTTCGCGACCGCCATGCTCGCGCAGGACATTTCCGGGACCATCGAGGGCTCCGTGCTTGATCCCACGGGCGCCGTGGTGCCGAAAGCCAAAGTCACCATCACGAATACCGACCGCAACCAGGTCGTTCGCACCACCGAGACCAATGACAGCGGGGTTTATTCCTCGCCGTTTCTTCCGATCGGAAACTATGTGGTCAAGGTGGAAGTTGCGGGGTTCAAGACGGACGAACACACTGGGATCGTTTTGAATGTCGATGACGTGTTGAAAATCAACTTCAGCATGGAGGTCGGCAAGGTTTCAGACACAGTCGAGGTGCGGGCGAACGCGGCTACGGTCGATTTGAGCACTCCCTCCAGTGCCACCACTATCGAGGGCACACAGGTCCGCGAACTGGCTCTCGGCACCCGCAATTTCGCCCAATTGGTAAGCCTCATGCCCGGCGTTTCCAATCAATCCGCGGTCGACGAGCTGTTCGTCGGCGTCACTGGCGCCTCTGGCACCACCACGACCATACCGTATTCGGTCAACGGCAATCGCAATTCGGCCAACAACTGGACCATCGACGGCGCCGACGACCTGGACCGCGGCAGCAATCTGACCCTAAGTTCATTTCCCAGCATCGATGCCATTACCGAGTTCAAGGTGGAGCGCAGTTCGTATACCGCCGACACGGGCAGGGCGGGCGGCGCGCAAATCGAGGTGGTTACCAAGAGCGGCACCAACCGGTATCACGGCGACCTGTATGAGTTCTTCCGCAATAACGCGCTGAACGCCAACAATTGGGCCAACAATGCCAACAAGGTGAACTGGGTCGACCGGCAGAGCCCGCAGACCCCTTGCAGTGCGGCAAATTACTCCGATTGCTATGCCAAGCAGGCGGCCTATCGCTGGAACGATTTCGGCGGCACCTTCGGCGGTCCGGTTCCTCTGGGCCACTACAACAAGGACAAGAACAAGACGTTCTTCTTTTTCTCGGAAGAGGCCCGCCGCATCATCAACTACGCCACCTTTAACCCAACCTGGCCCACGCAGGGGATGTTGCAGGGCAACTTCATCGAGCCGGTTTGCATCACGCAAATCACCAGTGCCGGAATCGTTTGCCCGGCAGGCGCCACGCCCGTAACCAGCATTCCACCTTCCATGTTCAATGCCAACTCGGCCGCCTACATCAAAGATATTTTCAGTAAGGCGCCCCTGTCGAGCGGAAACACGCTGACCGATACCACCGACGAGTTCTTCGCCGAGCGCACCCTTCTCAACTTCCGCGAGGAATTGGTGCGCGTCGATCAGGCCTTCAACGAGAAGTTTTCCCTCTGGGGCAAGTTCTCCCACGACGCCATTCCCACCACTGAGCCCGGCGGGATCTTCAGTTGCAACCTGGCGTTCCCCGGCAGTTGCACCACCAACACCAATTCACCGGGAGAACAGGTCGCGGTTCATGCGGTGAACATGATTCGGCCCAACATCATCAGCGATACCGGTTTCACCTACAATTACAGCGCGATTGTCTCCACGCCCGTGGGTCTGACAGCCAAGCCCAATGCTCCGGACGTCAATCCCCCCGAGCCGTTCCCGAATCCCGATGGCGTTGTCCCCAACGTCGGTTTTACCGGCGGCACTTCGGTCAGCGGCATTGGCCCATACAAGGATTACAACCGGAATTACAACTTCCTGGAAAGCATAAGCTGGATTCACGGCCGCCACACCTTCCGTTTTGGCTACACTTTCGATCGTTACAACAAGACCGAAAATGCCGATGGAGCACAAGGCTCGTTCGGGTTCACCAATGTGGGCGCAGTGAGTTCGGCCAGCAGCTACACCTTCCAGCAGTCGTGGGCCAATTTCCTGTTGGGCAATGTCTCCAGTTTCACCATGCCGTCGCAGGACGTTACCCCTGATATCTGGGCCTGGCAGCACGAATTTTACGCCCAGGACGATTTCAAAGTGAATCCGCACCTGACTCTTTACATGGGCTTGCGCTGGAGTTACTTCGCCCAGCCGACCGATTCGCACGGCGAGATGGACAACTTCGATCCTGCAGTCTATACCGCCGCCGCCGCTCCTGCCGTCAATCCGGTCAACGGCAACTACGTTACGCCTATCTCCCAGTTGAGCCCGCCAACCGACGGGATCATCATCGCCGGAAAGAACTCGCCTTTCGGCGACAAGATTGCGAATTCGAGCCTTCACAACTTTGCGCCCCGCCTGGGACTGGCCTGGGATCCATTCGGCCATGGCACAACCGCCATCCGCGCCGGCTACGGGATCTTCTACGACTCCGGCCTTTTCGGCACCTACGAACAGAACATTTTCGCCGATCCGCCCTTCGTGTCGTCGGTGAGTTATTCCAATGCATCTTTCAACAACGTGTCCGGCGGGCCTGAGGGTGTGATCACGGCGCCGCTGACGTTACACGCCACGGCGCTTCCGGCATTGGTCCCGTATTCCCAGCAATGGAACTTCACGATTGAGCACGAGTTTGCGAAGCAGATCGTACTGGATGTGGCGTATGTCGGAACCAAGGGCACTCACCTGCTGGGCGAAGTGGATATCAACGAGCCGGAACCTGGAGTAGCGCTGGCGGCCGGCTTGCATACCACTACCGGCACGGGTTCTTCCGGCCCCGGAACCACCATCTTCACCACCAGCGACGATCCGCATATCAATGCCGTCCGGCCGTTCCTGGGTTATGGCCCCATCACCCAGATCGAAACGGCGTTCGATTCCAACTATCACTCGCTGCAGGTGACGTTCCACAAGAGCTTCGGCGCGACCGGCGTGCTCAGCGGCTCCTACACATGGTCGAAGTTCCTCACCGATAGCAGCTCCGACCGCTCCAATGCCCCGCAAAACAGCTACAACTGGCACGAAGGCGAATACGGGCCGTACGCGGGCGACCGAACACAGATACTCACTGCGAACTACGTCTACGTCATTCCAATCTTCCGCCAGAGCCACGGCTTCGTCGGGCAGGTGCTGAAAGGCTGGGAAGTCTCCGGTATCCTCACCACCTATAGCGGCGTACCAACCACGGTGACCACTTCCAGTGTGGATCCAGCCGGCTTGGGCATCCTCGGCGCCAGCCCGGTCAGCTCGCGTCCGGACGAGATCTGCAATCCGAATGTGAATGCTCCGCATCAGTATGCCGGTTCGGCGCAGTCGAGCGCCGCGGCCCTCTCCTGGTTCAACACCGCCTGCTTCGCTCCAGTGCCCGAAGGAGCGGTGCGGCCAGGCAATACCGGCCGTTATACCGTACGCGGACCAGGATTCTTCGACCTCGATGCTTCGCTCCTCAAGAACTTCAGCATCAAGGAGCAGACGAGCCTGCAATTCCGCTTCGAAACGCTGAACACTCTGAATTGGGTAAACCCGGTGGGGTTCGCCAGCGCCAATATCACCAGCACGGTATTCGGCGAGATCAGCTCGTTCCGCGCGCCGCGGCGCGCGCAACTCGCTCTAAAGCTGATCTTCTAAGCACCCTGGTCTCTGTGAGGCCGGCGGTTTTCGAAACCCTTTGCAAAAAGTGCCCGAAACCGCTTGCTGGCAGGGTCCCCCTTGGCCAGGCTCGGGAATCCGGCGCAGTCCGATAATTCGCTTGGCTGCGCGAGGAGGGCGACACAGCGTGCATCCGACCAGGAACGCCGTTGTCGCCCGATGATGCACGGCCATGAACCGGCCTGGTCCCTTTTCAGAACGGTCCGGGTGCTGCGATCCACGCCTCCGGTTTTCAGTGTTCTGTTCATGAGTCTGATCCACACCTGCGAACTGAACGAAGCTAATCCGTTCGACTACCTCACAGAGTTGCAGCAGCACTCCGAGGAGCTGAAACAGAAGCCTTCGGAATGCTGTGTGCGTTCAGCGGCCAAGCCGGAGAGGATTGGCGTGCTGACGACCGTGATTACGGGGATTCCACGCTTAAAGGAAGAGGGCAGAACCAAAGAGCGATCCTGCCCCAAGAAACCGACTCCAAACGGGCCTCATTCCGGCGAAGGCAAATCTCAACGGGCCAAGAGTTTTGGAATGAAAACTGCAGTTTTGGAAGGTCTGAAAACTATTGAAAAAATGGTGGCCAGGGACGGACTTGAACCGCCGACGCCAGCCTTTTCAGGGCTGCGCTCTACCAACTGAGCTACCTGGCCGAAGAAGTTTCAGTGTACCAACCCGGTTACGCTTTCTGCAACGCTTCGGGACGGCGCTGGTGCTGGCCGGTCTCGCGATGCTGGCAGGGTCCCTCCCGGCGCGGCGCGCCGGCCGCATCGACCCCGCGGTGGCGCTGCGGGAAGAATGAAAGGGCCTTGTGCGACACCCATATTGAGCCGCCAATCATAAGCCCCGCAGCGCCGCCCCCCGAATAATGAGAAAATAACAGAGATCCCGAATGCTCGACCCCAGCCCCACACCTGCCCACATGGTTCGCTTCCTGATCGTTTTCTGCGTCTGCCTGCTGGCCGGCTTCATACTCCTGTTCACTCCCTTCACGCAGCCCGCCGTGGATGGCTTTTCGCGGGGCATCGTCTCGTGTGCCGCGGTCCTCATCAGACTCTGTGGCGGCCGCGCCTTGGCCCTGGCCGACCTCATGCAAAACCCCGTCAGCCATTTTGAAATCCGCATGGCTAACGGCTGCAACGGCGTCAACGTCACCATCCTCCTCTGGGCCGCGGTCATCGCGTTCCCCGCTTCCTGGCTCCAGAAAGGCAAAGGCCTGCTCGCCGGAACTCTAGCCATCCACTCCGTCAACCTCATCCGCTTCATCAGCCTCTTCTACCTCGGCCAGTACAATCAGCGTTGGTTCGACTTCGCGCACTTGTACTTGTGGGAAAGCCTCATGATGCTCGACACCCTGGTGGTCTTCTGGACCTGGGCCTACTTCGTGAGGAAATCTGGATCCATCGCCCATGCCGGTGCGCACTAACCCTCAACTCCGCTTTCTGCTGCGCGGCTCCCTCCTGGTCGTCGTCATGCTCATCGTCTGGTGGATGTTCCTTCTCGATCCCCTGCTCGACGCTTTGCGCGTTTCCACCGGCCTCGCGCTGCACCTCGCGCCGGGCAACGGTTCCACCGCCCGTGCCATCGACGATCCTGCCGGCAACTGGGTCCTCGTAGTGCCGCTCCCAGCCTTCGTCCAGAGAAGTGCCGCCGTGCAGAAGATGTTCGACCCCGCCATCCGCCCCGTCCGCCTGCCCTCCCTCAAACTGGCCATCTCCCGCGATGTGCCCGTCTTGTTCTCGCTCGTCTTTCCGCTTTTCTGGGCCGCGGCTCTGGCCGCCCCCTTCAACCGCCGCACCTCGAAGATCCTCCTCGCCGGAACCGCTCTGGTCTACTTCATCTCCGTCGGCAGCATCATTCTTTATTCCGTCTATATGATCGACCGCAATCTCGGTTACACCACCGGCGCCGCCAACACGGTCCTCAACTTCTTCGAGTACCTCAATATGTACGTGGTCCCCTACGCCGCGCCTCTATTAATCGCCCTGGCTCTGAATTCCGATTTGCGCGCCCAGATCTTTTCCGATTCCGCGTAACCGGCTACACCGTGCGCAGCCGCTCCGCCGCCGCTTCCGCCGTGATGTCGCGCTGCGGCGTCGCCAGCATTTCGTAGCCCACCAGAAACTTTCGCACCGTCGCCGAACGCAGCAGCGGCGGATAGAAATGCGCGTGCACATGCCATTCGGCGTGCGCCCCGCCATCCGTGGGCCGCTGGTGAATCCCCATCGAGTAAGGAAACGAAACCTGGAACAGCCGGTCGTATCGCGACGCCGTGCGCCTCAGAATATCCGCCAGGCCTTCGCGCTCCGCGTCCGTAAACCCATCCATGCCGCTCGCGTGGCGCTTGGCAATCACCATCGTCTCGAACGGCCACACCGCCCAGAACGGCACCACCACCAGGAAGCTGTCGTTCTCTTCCACCACGCGCTCGCCTTCGGCGCGCTCCAGCTTTGCGTAGTCGCACAGCAGGCAGCCGCCCCGCTGGCCCAGCCAGGCCTGTTGCGCCGCCGTCTCTTTAGCCACCTCGTTCGGCAACGCGTGGTTCGACCAGATCTGGCAATGGGGATGCGGGTTGCTCGCCCCCATCATGGCGCCCCGGTTCTCAAAGATCTGCACCGAGTTGATGAGCGGCCGCGCGCCCAACTCGCGATACTGCTCCACCCACACGTCCACTACGCGCCGCAGATCCGCCGGCTCCATATCGGCCATCGTCAAGTTGTGGCGCGGCGAAAAACAGACCACCCGGCAAATCCCCGGTTCCGATTCCGCCACCAGCAGCCCGTTCTGTTCGAACCGCGCCAGCGGTGTATCCGGTTTGAGCGCGGCGAAATCGTTATCGAAGACGAATGTCGAAGTGTACTCGGGATTCCGCGCGCCGCCCGCCCGCGCATTCCCCGGGCAAAGATAGCATTGTGGATCGTAGTCCGGCTGCGTGAGGGCCGCCGCTTCCTCCATCTGCCCTTGCCACGGCCGCGCCGTCCGGTGCGGCGACACCAGCACCCATTCGCGGGTCAGCGGGTTGAGGCGCCTGTGCGGATCCTGTTTCCAATCGAACATGCACTCTCATGGTAGCGAATGGAAACCCGCCCGCGTCCCAGCGCGTTTACAATTCTAACGTGAGGTCCACGAACGTCATGCGGCTCTCCATCACGTTCTCCCTGGTACTGGTTTTCACAACCGCTCGCATCGGCCGGGTCTTTTGACATGCGGCGCGCTCTCATCGCCGGATTGGCATGCGCCGCGGCTGCCGCCGCCCAGGTGGGAGTCGCCGGCCGTGTGATCGACGAAGACGGGGCGCCCGTCCCCGCCGCGCGCGTCGCGGTCCACTGCGGCGGGGCGCCCGCCATCGAAGCCCAAACCGGGCCCGCCGGCCTCTTCCAGATGTCGCTCCCACCGGGAGATTGCACGCTGAATGCCGGCCATGCCGGCTTCTTCGAGTTGCGCGACCGCCCGCTCCACATCGGCGATAGCCCGACAGAAGTGACCGTGACCCTCAACCCGCAGCATGAAGTCTTCCAAAGCGTCACCGTCGGCGCGCTGCCCGCGCCGGTCGAGCCGGCCGAGACTCAGGGCGAGCAGCGCCTCAGCGGGACCGAAGTCAACGACATCCCTTATCCCGCCAGCCACAGCCTGCGCAACGCCATGAAGCTGATGCCCGGCGTCGTCCAGGACCCCACCGGCGGCCTTCACTTTCAAGGCGGCGCCGAATACCAGACCCGCTACACGCTCGATGGTTTCGACATCACCGATCCTATAGACGGCCGCTACTCCACGCGCCTCGCCGTCGAAGGGGTCCGCTCGCTCGATCTGGTGGATTCGCGCGAAGCCGCCAACCTCGGCAACGGCTCCGCCGGCACTCTCGCCATTCAACCCGAAAACGGCGCCGACCAGTTCCACTCCACCGCCACCAACTTCATTCCCGGCCTGGACATTCACTCCGGTGTGCGCTTCGGCGATTGGACGCCGCGCGCCGGCGTCTCCGGCCCCATCGTCAAAGGCCGCGCCTGGTTCTCCGACAGCTTCGACGGCGAATACAACAGCGGTTATGTCTCCGGCCTGCCGAACGGCCAGAATACCAATCCCACCTGGGCCGCCGGCAACCTCTTGCACGCGCAGGTCAACTTAACCCCCACTAATATCTTGTTCGCCGACCTGCTGGCGGACTTCGATCACCAGGCGCATTACGGCCTCGGCGTGCTCGATCCCATCTCCACCACCACCGCGCTGAGCGATCGCCGGTGGCTCGCCGCCGTAAAGGAATCGCACTCCTGGGCCGGCGGCGCGGTGCTCGAAACCGGCTTCGCCTGGCAGAGCGTCGATCGCGATCGCACTCCGCAAGGTGACCTCCCTTACATTGTGGCGCCGGCCGGCCGTAGCGGAGATTACTTCGTGCGCTCGCGCGAGCACGGCCGCCGCGATCAACTCTTCGTCAACTACTTTCCGCGCGCGCGCCGCTTCGCCGGGCGCCACCAGCTCCAGCTCGGCGCCGATGCCCAACGCCTCGATTACACCGGGCAATTCCAGCGCACCGCCTACCAACTGCTCAGCCTCACAGGCCAGCCGCTCTTCCAAACCACCTTTCAGGGAAGCGGTGATTTCAACCGCCCGGGCGCTTCCGTCGCCACTTACGTCACCGATCACTGGCAACCAGCCACCCGGCTGGCCATTGATGCCGGAGTCCGCCAGGACTGGGACGAGCTGGTGCGCCAGGCGGCCATCTCTCCGCGCCTCGCAGTTTCGTACGCGCCCTTCGCCGACGCCCGCACCAAGCTCACCGCCGGTTACGCCATCCTGCACGATGCCACCAACCTCGCGCTGTTCAGCCGGCCGCTCGATCAACAGGCCGTCACGGTTCCCTACTCTTCCACCGGCGCGCCGGAAGCGCCGCTGGTCACCACCTTCGTCTCCGGCCAGAACCTCCGGCTCCCGCGCTACGACAAGTGGAGCGGCGGCCTCGAACACGAATTTCGGCATCGCATTGCCGGGCGCGCCGAGTGGCTGCGCAAGCGCGGCCGCGACGGCTTTGTGTACGCACCGCAAGGCGCCGCCCCTCCGCTCACCGACCAGCCGGTTCTGTTGAGTTATGGATACGGCGGAACCTATGCGCTCACCAATCAGCGCCGCGACGCCTATGACGAAGTGGCGTTCACCGCGCGGCAGACGTTCGGCGAGCAGTACGGTTGGATGGCCAGCTTCACCCGCTCGCGCGCCGCATCCAATGCCGTCCTGGATCCCAGCGTCGATCAACCCTTGCAGGTGCTCGATAACTTCGGCCGCATGCCGTGGGACGCGCCCAACCGCATTCTGGGATGGGGTTACTTCCCGCTGCCGTTCAAGAACTGGGCCGTCGCGTTTCTGGCCGATTATCGCACCGGCTTCCCCTTCGCCGTCACCGGTGATTCCGGCATGGTGGTTGGCCCCGTGGATGGGCACCGCTACCCGTCCAACTTCGATCTCAATCTCTCTATCGAGCGCCGCCTCACCTTCGCCGGCTATCGCCTCGCTGTTCGCGTCGGCGCCAACAATCTCACCGGTCACCGCAACCCCACGGCCGTCACCAGCGTGATCGGCGCGCCGCAATACCTCCAATTCTTCGGCGACGAAGGCCGCCACTTCGTGCTGCGCATCCGGGTCTTCGGACGCGCCCCGCGCTGATTGTTTTGGTGGGGCAGGCGGTGCCGCCTGCCAACCTCGTTGGGTGCAAGATATCCCTATGGAGCAAACCGCATTCCTCGCCCTGCTGCTTGCGGCCGTCCTGGCCTTTCTGGCGCCCGCGCCGCGGCGCCTTCTCGAAATCGTGTTGCACCGCAGGCCGGCCTGGATCTTGGCCGCGCCGCCGCTGTTCACCGCCGTCTTTATCGTTGCGGCCGCCCTCGCCGGCGTGCCGAGCCTGCCGCTCGCGCTCCTGCTCCTCGGCTACACGTTCGCTCCGGTTCTCTGCGCGTATGCGCAGGGCGCGGCCGACGTCGCGCGCCCCTCGGCGCTGGACTTCCTCACCGTCCTGCTTCTCTGGCTGCCGCTGGAATTCTCCGCCGGCGCCAGTCTGATTCCGCGGCCCGCACAGGGATTTCTGCACGCCGTGGCATACGGCATCGCCATCCTTCTCGGCCTGGTCCTTTTCGTGGGGTTCCGCTCCATGCCCGGTTTGAAATACAACCTGCCGCGGAACGCGCGGGATTATTGGCTGCCGCTGGCCGGGTTCGCCATGGCCGCGCCGGTTCTCGCCGTAGTGGGTATCGCTCTCGGATTCATTCCTCCTCCGCACGCGCCCACCCAGTCCGCCGGCCGCATCGTCTCCGCCGCCGGCCTGATTTTCGCCGGTACCGCGCTGCCCGAAGAGATTCTCTTCCGCTCGCTCATCCAGAACCTGCTCATGCTCCGCTTCGGCGCGGGCGCCCGCACGCTGCTGGCCGCCGCCTTCATTTTCGGCTGTGCGCACCTCGACAACGGACCCCAGCCGCTGCCCAACTGGCGCTACATGATTCTCGCCACCATCGCCGGCGTGGCCTACGGCTGGGTTTTCCGGAAGGCTTCCACCGTCCTTTCGTCCGCGGCCTTGCACATGCTGGTGGATTGGACCAAGCACTTCTTCTTCTGAGCCCCGATGCGCAGACTCGCCATCCTCGAACCGCTCCTGATGTTTGGCCTGATCGTCGCCTACATCTGGAAGCTGCGTTTCGTTTACCCCCACTGCTGGATCGCCATCCCGGCCCTGATGTTCCTTTCGCACCTGCTGCGCCGCGAGAGCCCCCGCGCCCTGGGCTTCGGACTCCACAACCTGCGCGATTGCCTGCACGAACTGGCCCCGTTGCTGCTGCTGATCGCGCTTCTGCTGCTCACGGCGGGCGTCCTGCTGCGCACCATCCGCCAGACCGGTTTCGACGGCGCGCTCGCGGCCGCGGCCGCTTATCTGCCCTGGGGACTCGCTCAGCAATACGCTCTGAATGGCTATTTCCTGAATCGCTTCGACGCCGCGGTTACCGCCCGCGCCGCTTCCCTGCTCGCCGCCGTGCTCTTTTCTCTGGCGCACGCGCCCAACCCGTTCCTCATGGCCATCACGCTTCCGCTGGGCTGGTGCGCCACGCTGCTCTACCGGCGAAGCCGCAACCTCTATCTCCTCGGACTCGCGCACGCCGCCATTGGTCTGTTGCTGTTCCTGGTGGTGCCGGATTCCGTCAGCCACCATCTGCGAGTCGGCCCTGGTTGGTTCCGGCCGTAAGCCAAGAAACGTCAGGCTTGCGTGTAACTACAAAAAGAGCTACATTCGGGAATGAAATGCGAATGGGACGAAGCCAAGAACCGGAAGAACGTCGCCAAGCATGGCCTCAGCTTCGAGGATGCCGAACAGGTGTTTTCCGGGCCTTGCATCACCTTCGAAGATGACCGCTTCGACTACGGGGAAGAACGGCTTATCACTTTGGGCCTGCTGGCCAGGCGGCTGGTTGTCATAGCCCATTCACCGCGCGATCAGGGAACGCGCGTCATCTCCATGAGAAAGGGGAACCGACGTGAACAAAAAATCTATCAAAAGCGACTTGGCACGGATTGACCGCATGCGGGACGCCGAAATTGACTATTCGGACATTCCGCCGCTCGACGAGACGTTTCTCAAGAAGGCAACGACGGATTGGCCCCCGGTCAAAAGGCAATTGACGATTCGTCTCGATGCGGACGTGCTCGATTGGCTCAAAGGTCATGGCAGGGGCTACCAGACGCGCATTAACCGCATTCTGCGCGTTGTGATGGAGAGTCAGCCCCCCCGTTCAGTTCATCGGTAGAACCTTTTGTCTCACCAAGGGTAAGTTTGGCCCACTCGCGGAACCCGCGCCAATCGCGGGGATGACGTGTGTCAAAAGGAGTCTAAGGCAGTTTCCGCCAGCCCGCGCCTTCCACCAGCACTTCCGGCGCCCAGGGGCGCGAGTTGTCTGCTCGCCGAGCGGGGCTTTCTTGGGTGAACCGGTCGTAGCGCGATGGAACTACCGAGCCCTCTCCATAACCGTACGCAAGATGCTGTTGATCCGAGTCGAGTAGCCCTCGCCGTACTGCCTTAGCCAGTCGTAGACCTCTCGGTCGATGCGAGCGGCCACCAGCACCTTTGGCGTTCGGCGGAATTGCGCCAGTTGCTGGTCGGTCAAGGGAGGGATGTCCGAGTAGTCAGTATCGGAATCGTCTCCGGCGGCCTGCCGCTTCGCAATCCGGGACAGGACGGCATTTTGCTTCTTACTCGGCCGCTTGCTGAATATAGATTCGGCGCGCACGCTTATTAGCTTCGCGGGCCGAGATGATGCGGATGGTTTCTTCATCGCCATTTCCATTCTCCATGCGAGATACGTAGCAGTCCCGCTACCGCGTTTCCCCTCTGACCAAATCCTCGTACGTCTCTCTACGCCTGATCACCCGCCAGACCGCGCCTTCCACCAGCACTTCCGGCGCCCGCGGCCGCGAGTTGTAATTCGAGGACTGCACAAAGCCGTACGCGCCGGCAGTACACACCGCCAGGAAATCGCCCGGCATGACATTCGCCATGCGGCGGTCTCTTGCCAGGAAGTCGCCGGTTTCGCACACCGGGCCCACCACGTCCGCCACGATCGGCGGCAGCGTGTTGCGCCGCACCGGAATCACTTCGTGGTGTGCTTTGTAGAGCGCCGGGCGGATCAGATCGTTCATGGCGGCGTCCACAATCACGAATTCCTTGGTGCCGTTTCTCTTGCGATAGAGCACGCGCGTGAGCAGGACACCCGCCGGTCCGGCGATCGAGCGGCCGGGTTCCACCATCACCGCCAGGCCGCTGGCTCGCAGGCGGATTTGCAAGCTCTCGATGAAGTTGCGTATCGCCGGAGCCTTCTCGCCGGGTTGATAGGCCACGCCCAGGCCGCCGCCCAGGTCTACATGGCGGATGTGGTCGCCCTGCGCGCCGAGTGCCGCGGCCATCGCCAGCAACCGGTCCACCGCTTCCAGGATCGGCGCCGGGTCGAGCATCTGCGAGCCGATATGGCAGCTTACGCCTTCGGCGGAAAGATTCGGCAGGCACCGGGCCCGTTCGTAGACCGCCGCAGCGTCTGCCATGGCAATGCCGAATTTGTGCTGGCTGAGCCCGGTGGAGATGTAAGGATGCGTGGCGGCGTCCACATCGGGGTTCACGCGGATGGAGAAGCCGGCCTTTTTGCCGAGCCGCCCCGCCAGCGCGTCGATCAACGTCAGCTCCGCTTCGGACTCGCAATTGAAGCTGTGGATGCCGTGCGCGAGCGCGTATTCCACTTCCGCCGCGGTCTTGCCGACGCCCGAGAAAACCACCTTGGCCGGATCGCCGCCGGCTTCGAGCACGCGGAAAAGTTCGCCGCCCGAAACGATGTCGAAACCCGCGCCGGCCCTGGCCAGCAGCGCCAGCACGCCCAACGAAGAGTTGGCCTTCACCGCGTAGCAGACGGTGTGCGGAATGTCGCCGAAGGCTTCATCGTAAGCCCGGTAGTTGCCGAGCAGCGTCTGGCTGGAGTAAACGTAGGCCGGCGTGCCGGTGCGCGCGGCCAGGTCGGCGAGTGGCACCTGTTCGCAATAGAGATCGTTCTCGGAGTACGAAAACATGGGGGAAGTTCCAGTATGGCATCAGCGCAGCCATTTCAGAAAGACTGGAAGCGAATGCAGTTGATCCACGTGGTCGGGCGCGGAGTTGCCCGCGAAGCCCAGCAGCAGAAACCGGCCCGCCGAAGCTTCGCTCAGTTGTTGCAGTCCCATCGGCCCCCACTTGAGTACCGCGCGCCGCGGCACACCCAGCATCTTCAGCAGTGCGTCGGCCGTCTCGGTGGTGGAGGCGTAGGTGCCGGGGAAGATTTCGGAGTGCGTAAGGATCACGCGTTTGCGGCCGGCTACGGCGTCCCGCAACAGCGGCATCCAGACTTCCAGATTGGCCGGATCGAGTTGCGATTCGAGCGGCCCTGGCTTCCCCTCGGCGTAGTCGGTGTGGATGCCGTCGATCAGCAGCGCGCCGTTCACCCGCGCGTAGGATGCGGGCGTCTGGATGATCTGACGCACCGCCCCGCATCCGGCGCTCCAGCCTCCGATCATCACGCGGCCAAACTTCATGCCGGCTTTCGATTCGGCCTCCGCCAGCAGTTTCAGAAAACGCTGCGGATCTTCGAACAGGCGCGCGTAGACCCCCGAGCCGGCGCCAACCTCGGCGCTCACGGCGGCCGTTCGGTTGCGCGCCGCCGCCACTTCCGGGATCCAGGTGTCCCCGTGAAAGAAGAAGAGGATGGGCGCGCCGTTCTTCAGCCCGGCGGGAAGGAACAGAGTGCCCACGTCGAGTTTCTCGCGGCGCCCCGGCGGTGGCTGCTCCGCCAGGCGCAAATGCGCCCGCGTGTGCTCCACCATGGGCGAAGGATTCTGCGGCTGCTGGGCGTGAACCGCCATCACCGCCAGCGCGAAAACAAGTAGTGGTTTCATTGAGTGCACCGTTTCATCAATATACTCTCGTATTCCGCGATGCCGCGGCCTCACGCCAGCGTGAGGCTGGCTTGGGCGGCGACATCGAGCGTGGCGAATTCTCCCCGGGCCAGTTTGGGGAAGGCCGCCGCGCCGATCATGGCGGCGTTGTCCGTCGACAGTCCGGGCGATGGGAAGTAGACCGGATACGGCAGGTGGGCCGATTTCGCCGCCGCCCGCAGTCCCGTATTGCAAGCCACCCCGCCGGCCACGATCAACGCGCGCGCGCCGAAGGATTCGGCCGCCGCCGCCGCTCGCGTCAGCAATTCCGTAATGACGGCGCGCTGAAAGGATGCCAGCAGACCGAGCGTGCGCGGCGGAGTGAGCGCCAGCCATTCTTCCGTGGACGGTTGCGGATGGCTGCGCAGCAACGCCCGGCGGGCGGCGATTTCCGCCTCCATCGGCTGCGCTTCCACCCAGCGGAGCACGGCCGTCTTCAACCCGCTGAAACTGAAATCCAGAGCGTTGCCTTTCATCTTGGCGAAGGTGAAACGAACCGCCGAAGCGTCGCCGTGCGGCGCCAGGCTGTCGATGATGGGGCCGCCCGGGTAGCCGAAGCCCAGCAGCTTGGCCACCTTGTCGAAGGCCTCGCCCGCTGCGTCGTCGCGGGTTTTGCCCAGCAGGCGGTATGCGAAGTCTTCGCGGACTTCGAACAAATGCGTGTGGCCGCCGCTCACCACCAGCGCCAGCGCCGGCAGCGCCACCGGCGTCGAGTCGCGCCGGGCTTCCAGGATCACCGCGTGGATGTGACCCTCGATGTGATTCACTGCGATCAGCGGCTTGCCGCTGGCGAAGCTCAGCGACTTGGCATAGGTGAGGCCGACCAGCAACGAGCCGACCAGGCCCGGGCCCGAGGTGGCGGCGATGGCATCGAGTTTGTGCAGCGGAATAGCGGCGCGTTCCAGCGCCTCGCGCACCACCGGCACGATGGCACGCAAGTGTTCGCGCGAGGCCAGCTCCGGCACCACGCCGCCGTACTTGCCGTGCGTG
>Ga0181530_10001891_pt1 | contig 25747 bp, 33 predicted proteins | sample PEATcosm2014_Bin_42_FD_119769 | JGI IMG/M metagenome (GOLD analysis project Ga0181530, IMG submission 119769) | Peatland microbial communities from MTU Mesocosm Facility, Houghton, MI, USA - PEATcosm2014_Bin10_60_metaG | ecosystem: Environmental > Terrestrial > Soil > Wetlands > Peat | place... | reverse complement strand
TAACGTCAAATATGTAAGGTAAGTGTTTCCTGGTACTGCATATAAACACGGTACATTGACGGTTCCCCCTTGCGGTGCCGGTAATGAAAGCCCCGTAAATGAATATGTCGTCATTGCCGGTAAATAAATAGTCACGATTCTATTTACTTTTGAATAGTAGGCTGTATAGGCTCCAATCGTCAGGGTATTTGTTGAAACAGCACCGCCGAAAAAAGTATTGAAAATTGTCTGAAGTTGAGTATTGATATTTCCAATCGCCTGCCAGAACCAACACAACCAACGAAAGATAAGGTTTAAATATCCGTTCATGCTTCTGCGTGAAGGCATGGTATTCCATGGAAAACCTGTTACATTGAACCCACTGTAAAGGGTCGTAGGCGCTGCGCTTACAAAGTGTCCGCTTCCATCGTTTGTCGGCGTTGGAGTATCGGCAATAACGGGGCTGACTGGACTTCCGGGTAATCCAGTGTTTGCAAGCGGATCGTCCGGTTCAGTATAAGCTCCTCCGGGGCAAGTAGTCCCCTGCGCTGGAAAGGTTAAGTTCGTAATTGAATTATAAGCCATGATTTACCCTTTCATTAATATTGTTCGTTCCAAGTACCCTGTAAAATAGTCAACCCTGAAGTATCGGTTCCTTCTCCCCAGCCGCCGCCGAATGGGAAAAGCACCGTGCCGTCTTCGGCATCATCCCAAACGAAGGGCGCAACTTGTCCTGTTATTACCAAATTTACATTTATCCCGGCAGCGACCACCGTTTGAATTTGCGCTTGAAGCTGCGGGTCTTCGCCATCCGATATAATCGTAGCCGAAGAATAAAGATTTGTCGCGCCTGTAATCGTTATAGTAATCGAGGCGTTACCCAATTCCTGAAGTTGCACCGATCCGCCAGTTATGTTTTCAAGCGCCTGAATAATAAGATCCCCCTGGCCCCATCCGGTATTTACCAAAATCTGAAAATACAAATTCAGCCGATAGGTAGAATCGGGCGCGCCATTGCGCGGACAACCGATCATTTGGCCGATCATATCAAGTTGAGATGTATTTCCGCCATTTCCTTGATTTCCTATCGCATTCGCTATCGAATTTCCATTCATCAACTGGAATAAAACCATTTCGCAATCCTGGCAGCACATGGCAAAGGGCGTCACCGTTGCCGAAAAGCTGCGGTTGCTTACCGACTGCCGGAACTGGCTGATAAGCTGCCCGCATGCAAGAGCGGCGTAATCGGAAATCGCCGTCAACATCGGAAGGCCGGGATTAAAAACAGTTGTCATTACGATACCGCGCTTTCCACCGTTACGCTGATATTCGCCGCTGAGAATGTCGCTTGATTTGCGCCAGAAATTGAAATCGTTGCGGCTGACGTTGGTCCGGCTGAAGTTTTAATATAAACCACCAAAAGCCCAAGGCCGGCGCATTCCGCGTAAATCGGCGCAAAAAATCGACCCGCTACTACATCCTCACCAGGTTGCAAGGACTCGCCGTAAGCCAGGACCGCCGCCGTGATAAGGCTTGTGATTACCGCCGAAGACGGGGCTGCTCCAAGAGAAGTGGTCGGTGTTACCTGTATTGCCACGTAAATCGGTACTGCGGTCGGTCGCGCAAAACCGATAGTTTGCGAATTGCCGGAAACATCAGTCACCGTCCCCAAAAAATTAGATGCGCCCGTATCAGAGTATGCGCTTCCAGTCCCGAAAGGAGCCGTGCTTGAATTATATCCGGCGCCGGAATAGGCCGTAATCCCTGCGGACTTCGCTTCCCAAATTTCCTGCGCTATCGCCTGCGGGTCGCCGCCAGTCACCACACAAAGAATTGAATGGGGCGGGAGACCATTCACTACTCCGTCCGTATCATTAAGTTGCACAGTGGCATAGGTAACGCCCGGCACGTCATTTATCAGCCGCGCTTGAATGGCGTCCGTATTTCCGCCTCCCGATACCGCAAGGCTATTTTGTTGCCTGAGTAACAGCGCCGCATCGGTTTCCACCGCTTGACCCACCACCGCCTCGGCGTAATTATTTGCAGCAGTCAGGCCAGATTGCGGACTAACAATAACGGTCAAGGTACAAGCCGCTTCGTCTATCGCTCCATAATTCAGGGCTTGCGCCGGCAATTCGGTCCCGATATTGATAATCGTCCCGTTCCCCCCGGTTATGCCCGATGGCGGAGCCATACCGGTTTCGGTTATTATAGCTCCGGTATTCGATGTGATCATCACGGTATCGGCGAGGCCTGATGCTCCGGTAACTACCGTGAAGGTAAAGCCTCCAAAGGCGATTGATTGCCCGGCGAGCCACGTCTGAAGCGCGGATACAAGGGCTGTTATGCTTAGCGCCGGGATAGTATAGGATGAGCTTGGTGTTCTTCCATTCAGGGTAATGTTGAAAGTATCTCCGGCTCCGACCGCCGCAACCTGTAAATAGATAGCCGTTGCGCTTACTCCGAGAGTATCGCCGCTTGCATCCGTGGTCTGGAAGGTTTCACCGTCAACTGAAGAAGCTACAATCGTTCCGGTTGAAATCGCAGTACCATCAACCCCGAAGAAAGCGATTAATGCCGTGCTTTGCGTTGCCTGAAGCCGCGTAATGCCGGTAAACTGCACCGCGTTACTCAGGCTGGCCCCACTGGCCGTCTGCGGATACTGGCTATTATAGGCGGTCTGAAAGCCTTCCCAAAGATCCATTAACGCCTTTGCCTGAACGCCGATCTCCTGCCCATAGGTTGAATCGGGCCAGGTATCAATAGGGTCGCCAGCGGTCACAGGATTGGCGTCATTGATTGCCTGATAGTTCTCGGTCAAATCGGTAATGATGTCGGTAAGACGCGGCATAACGAAACCGGTTGCTGTGATTCCAAAGCCTTTAGCGATTAAGCTCATGGGAGTGGTCCTAAATTAAGAGTTAAATTCGTGTCATTGACGGTATCGACGGAAAAAATAAGTTGCAAAGTTCGGCCCTTCGGATCGTAAATCAGGTTGAAATCGGTAATCGCCTCTACACCGGGCACTTCCATAATCGCTGCTTGGAGAATGCTTTGAATATCCCGCGTGTTCGGATTCTTTACAAGGATATTTTGATACCACTTTACTCCCTGGGTAGTATCTAAAAACCACTCACCGAAAAAAAATTGCAGGTGAATGGCGAGCTTTTGCGCTATCCATGCGTCACCGTTAATAAAATAACGGTCGCCGTTTTGCCGAAGAAATTCACCCGTTGAGGTATTTATGGCATAGTCTTTCATAAGGCCGTCGTTTTCGTCGTAGTGAATGTCCCGGCTGGTTCTGAAGTGGTGAGTATTGAGGGTGGAGCGCCAACCGATGCGTGAACATGGGCATTAAAAAAAGTGAGAAAGGCCTCCGTTACCAATTTGCTCAAGCTTCCCCCGGTTCCAAGTTCTATATCACCATTTGCCCGGATGATAATAGATTGCTCCTTGAAACGAATAAAACAATCGGTATTATTCGGCGCTTTCTGCGTATTGTTAAAACTGAAGAGACCAGGAATCGCCACGCAGTCCGTCAGGTTGTGCGTTCTCAAATCAGCCGGTGCGACCACCTGGCCCGTCCCCTTCCATTCATCCACCGATCGGGACATGAAGATAAGCAACACTCCATCACCCTTATTCAGTGGTAGGCTCGTGGACCCTTGGGATGATCCAGGCCATATTACCGGCACGTTAGAAATAACCTGGTTTGCAAGGGTATCGCCGTCTCCTGCTATTTCAAGGATTGACGGAAGTACGGAAGCCCGCACACCATCATAGCTTTCGATGATTCCGGGTAACGCTGTCCAGATACCGCGCCGCAATGTGCTGAACGCTATTTCAAGCAGGTTCGCCAGGGTCGGAGTTAATGGTATCTTCGGCATTATCCGTTCGTCCCATCTGATGGATAATCTGCATCATCAAGACTGTCTTCAGGAGCGGTTACGCCGCCTCCCTCTACGTGCTGCGTATTGCCCTTACTCGGAGTCCATGACGTATCATAGCTCATGCAGGTTAAGGTGGTTTTCCAGTCGTCGCCATGCGTATCGCCGGTGTGATGGACGTCGATAATGCGCCAGAGCGCGGTATCGTATTCCTCACTCGTAACCTCGACCACGCCGCCCGGTTCCGCGCTCGGTATCAAAAGTGATTCAACCCGTAAGCCATGGGAAGCGAGGCGGCGCTGCTTTGTCTTCTGGAAAGCCTTGAAATTGTGCTTCGCTATCTTCAGCGCGCCTTTTGTATCACGCAGTATTTCGCGCCCGATGTCCTCAATGCCTTGCGGCGATCCGATAAGCCCGGTATCCGGTGTAAGTGAGATAACCTTGTTCTGATTCGGGTGTCCGCTTACCAGAAATTGAAATTGCCCGTCCTGGATACTCCATTCAAGGCCGATATAATCGCATACGTTATCAAGCAACTGTTTTGCCATGCCGCGATAGGTGAAGCCTTGGATATAATTTGCATCAGGTAACTGTTCCCATTTCACATTTTTAACGCCGATACCGCTTTTCTTAACGATGTCTTTTATGATCTGTTTCCCTGATATTCCAGCGCCATAGCTGCAAGGAAATTTCAATTGATGCACTGTTCGGTGTCCGTCGTTCGATTCAATGGTGAGAACCGTTTCCGGGCGTTTGATTTGGGAGTTGGCAAACGTAATGTCGCCGATATAGAGCGTTCCGACATTTCCCTGGTAGCCAGCCGTCACGGTCACGGTCATGTCGGTATCGTTTACGGCTTGCCTGTTATTTTTATTCAGGTTGTAAATCTCTATTTTCCCGGTATTGTAATCACTTGTCGATGTCTTCTTTATGTCAAAAGTCATTCTCAGGTTTTGAATGAGAATGCCATCATGGCCCGGCGATCCTATAAGCGCAGAGCACTGGCGCATCCATTGAGGTATGTTTGAAGGTATGTTCATGGTAGTATAAAGTATCCTAAAATAATTCTTCCATTTACAATGTCGTCATGCCCTATTGGAATGCCAGTATCTGTCGTATCAATACACAGCATTTGCCCGCTTGTTGGCAATCCAACGTCAGGATATGGAGCAAACATATTATAGCCGATTACCAGTGGAATGCCGTTTTGAATAGGATCATCGTTCTGGTCCGTGATGTCCATAAACCAGAAATTCCCTCGGCTATTCCATGTCAAGGTAAGATTATAAAAAATATTGTCAATGACAAGTTGCTGAACGTAACAGTCCTGGGAAACGGCCTTTAGGACGGTCATGGCGTCGCCCCAATCGTTGGCCCGGCAGGAGCGACTTGGAAACACGGCACCGAGTACGTCGCCGCTTGCGCATTCCCGCCATTGTACCATGCATTGAATACTGACATCGAATTGCTTGAATTGGTAAATGCTCCGGGATTCGCTTGATAGGTTTTCGTTAAATCGCTTCCAAAACTTGTAGCATCCGAAGGAGCATAGGAAGGTTTAATATCACTTGCCGTAATCGTCGCTATGCTATTTTGAGTATTATTTATTTTGACCGGGACTGCCGCCTGGTGATTCACGTTCGGCGCTATACCATTAAGTTCACTGGCATTCGATACCGGTGATGTTTGCGTATTGACAATTCTTACCCGCTTAAACTCTATTTCAAAAGTTATAGAATCTCCGTCTTCAGCGCGTCTCGGAACAGAGAGGCGGGAGATTATCATTTGCGTATAGACCCTGAAGCCCGTCGTAACCGTAATCAAGGTAGGCGCTATCGGCGCATTCTGGTCCTTGGTCGCCGGGGCCGGGAAACCCGCAAGAATACACAACTCGGAGTACGCATCCATCACCCTGTCGCCGGTTTGCCCCGATGTTCCTGATGTGCCGGAAACCCCCGCCAGTTGCGGGGCGTATTGATGAATAAGAGCGTTTTGCTTCGCAAGCGCATGCTGGTCGATCTGTTCAAGCATTGGGGAGTTGGTAATAGTCGCCTGTAAACGCAGTTCCATCGGTTTCGGTATTACGTGGTCGCTGATATTATATCCGTCCTCGACCGGGAACTCCGTCACCTGATTTGTTATATCATGGTGCTCCTCAAGCACGGCATCGAGCATGATGGTGTCGATTTCGCCTTGCACTTTCGGATTTATTAGAAGATTATAGATCATTGCGGATATGCTGGTTGCAGGAAGTTGGATACCGCATTTCGCGTGTGCATAGTTAGTCGATCATCTATCGCCTTTGCCATACGCTTTGCTTCTGCGTCAGTTAATGGACCATTTGAAGAATGATTTACCGTAACATTATAGGTGTTATGCTGAGTCATAGCGTTTGCTTTTGCAAGCATCGGCCCAACCTCGCGATCATATTCAAGGTTACGCTTGTACATATCCCGTGCAACGTATGCCGCCAATGCCGCAAGCCCTGCACCGCCCGTTATTGTCGCTGCGGTTGCCGCACCCGCTCCAATACCACTGATTCCAGCCGCCGTTTCTCCAACTGTTCCGGCTGCCGGAATAATAAAGCGCAAAACACCAGCAATAAATTTCAGTGTCGCGGCTAACGGTCCTATAAATTGTTTAAGCCCAAAAAGAACCGGACCCAAGGCAGCAAATGCCGCTCCAAGTCCGCCGACTATCAAAGTAAGCTCCTTTACACCCTTTCCACTGTCTGTGTACCATTGCGTAAACTTCGTCACTACGTTCGCAAGTTTTTCCGATACCGGCGTCAAGGCTTCACCAAGGCTGATTTTCGCTTCATCCGCTGCTTTCTTCTGTCGCGTCCACGCATCAGCCCCGGTATATGCCGCTTTTGCCAATCCGTTTACATGGCTTTCCACTACGCTCAAAATATAAGCGCGGGCTTCATCGACACGGTTGGAAACGACCATCTGTTTTATCGTATCCTGTTGCTCTTTAGTAAAAAGAATCTGAGCGCGACGTAAGCGCATCATGCCTATTTCCGGGTGCTCCATCGCCATGCCGAGAGCGTTTGCCGCCCCGGAGAGAGAACCCATTTTTTGCCCTAAGTCGATTGCGTCTTTCGCCGCCCTATCGAAGATCGCCCCATGCGCCCCGCCAAAAACAAGAAGATTATTCGCAATATCGCGGGTGAATTGCGTGGACGTAACCAGCGTCCCCCGCGTCATTTCCTTCGCATCGCGGGCAATATCCGCCATCGTTTTGCCGGATTGCTTGCCTACATTCTGTAAACTTTGAGCGGTGAGCGCTTGCGCCTGCCGAAGGTCGGTGTAGCGCGCTTCGGCATCACGGAAAAAAGAGCCGATAGCGAGGGTTCCGAGAGAACCCATTATCGCGCTGCCGAAAGACGCCATGCCTTTGAAAGTCTGCTGCGTCTCTTCTTCTGCGAGACGCCGGGCGGCCTGGTCTATTTTGAAGCTTACTTTATTTACAAGCTCACGAATTATCATCCCGGCCTCTGTTCACCCTCTATATAAAGCTGTTTAAGGCGTTTACTTATATCAAGTGTTGCATTCGCTTCCTCAACGTCCTGTATGCTCCATGTCGTTTGAAGCTCGGTCCAGCTTGCTACCCTTTCGCGGACGAGTCGCCAGAGCTTTGCGCGACCGGCGAATCCGGGTTCAAGGCTGTCGATGATTCGCCTGATTTTTCCGGCGTTAGCATTGTCTGGAGTACGGTCAGGAACATCGCGCCATAATTTTTCGCCATGTCCCCCAATGCCAAAAAATCACTGTAATTCGCCTCCAGGACAAACCACAGGCACTTGTACATGAAAAGGAGTTTTCCGGCAAAGGCTATTTCAAATCCCGACCCATTCGCTTCTACGTTGTAACCCTGTCCATTGGCCGTTCCCGAAACACGGGTACAAGAAAACAAATCGGAAATTAGAGACTGCATGTCTTTGGGATCGAGCTTATTGAAAAGTCCGATGAGCGCAAGTTCAATGCGCGGAGCGGCATCGCTCTTGTCCGCCATGAGGAGCGTCACCAATCCCTCACCCAAAAACTTCAGGAGCCGCGCCTGCATGTTCACCGCCATTACAGCGGGGTACTGGGTTACCATGACGGTATGGCCGTCGATAACCCTTTCTTTCGTTTCAACTGGCATGATTTACCTCCCGGTTAAAATGCCGTTATGATTAAAGTGGCGTAATGTAAATCTGCGCGCAATCGAACATCCACGCAATATCTTTGTCCTTCGCTTCGCGGTCGAAGTTCGGGATGCGCCGTACCCACGCAGCCGGGGCCGTTGCCAAGGCCGTGCCGCTGGATAAATCTTTTACGATCACCGGCACTACGCCCAGGCTCATGGCTTCATCGAGCGCATAGTAGGCGGCCAAAACGGAATTGCTGGGGCTCGTTTGCTGAAGCGTGATTGTCATTTCACCGCTTATATTCGATGACTTGCTCCGCACTGGATAGCCGTCATTTCCTACCTTCAGGGTGAAAAGATCGACGTGACGGGCCGCCGTGATGAATGTTCCCTCCGCATAGCCGGAGAGAATGGCCGCACCAACGACCATGATCACGCGCTTTGGATCATAGGTTACCGGTATGTTCATTTTAATGCTCCTTTAAATAGGTGACGTATTTTACGCATTAGGATATGTCAAATTCCCCTGGACGCCGACAAACTGGATCGCCCCGGCAAGAAACGCGAGAAAGTTCATGTTGAGCAGCGTCCGTGCGGCAATCTGAGACGACGGAATACTGGAAAATTCCGGGATCAGGAAGTAATATCCGCCGATCTGCGTTGGCGGATTCGTGTTGTTATCCCACGCGGTCGGGCTGATACCGCCATTGACGATGCCTTGATTTAGAGGCTGTCGTATGGCATTCTCCACCGTTACAAGGCCTGTTTCATCGAAAGGCACTTTTCCCGGCGCATTGGCGAGCGTCGAAAATACCGATGTCGAAATTGCCGCCGTAAGCCAGTCGATGAAGATCATAACGTCAATCCATTCGCCGCTTGCGACCTGTCCCAGCGATACCATGGGAACGCCGCCGACGTTCTCATAGGTATTCAGGCACTTGCCATTAGGGGCGATAGGCGCAACACCCGGTGTCCCGTGTGCATTGACTTCCTGCGTTGCGCTGAGATTATCGGTTGCAATGCCGGCAAGTTGTTTGAACATCGCCGTATAGCTTCCCGGCGTCCGCCAGAGAATCGCGCCGAACAATGCCGCATCCGCCGCGCCCGACTCATCGTCGCTGTAAATTACGATTGTCTTGGTGTACCCCATGACATTCATGTAAGCGGCGAGACTGATTTCCGATCCGGTTGAGTTGCCAGTTGATGGAAGCGAAGCAGCGCCATATCCGATGTCCGTGGCCGCCGCTACGTTTATGGCCGCAGGGTCGTTCGTCGCAATCGCGCAAATCTTCATCGGTGTTGACTGGCAGAAAGCCGCCAGGTCTTTCCAGTTCTGGTTGGTCGGAGATGCGAGGGCAAGCACCACGCCGTACCACGAAGGATTGGAAAGTTGGCAGGCCTGAAGAGCGACAAGTACGGTTTCAATTCCCCCTGTTGTGCTGTAGGTTGGCGAGGATATTGTTCCAGCAATTGCATTGGCAACATTGACTATTAGAGGAAGTGGCCCGGATGCTGATGTAGGGGTTACACTTATGTTAATTAGCTGCTGCCCTTCGCCTACGTCTTCATTGTTAAACAAAAAGGAACCCGCCCAAACGGCATTAACCTGATTCTGAAGCGCTGTCAACGTGTTGACCCATGCCGTTTCCCCCGAAGCCGGGACATATGCTTGTGTAAATGTTTGACCTCCGATAGTAACGGATATAGACCCGCCGGTCATTGGCCCGGTTGATCCAAATGAAGCCGCAGTGGCAGTCAGCATCACGCCAATCGCCACCTGACTCGGACATGGATTTTGGGCGAAATATGCCGCAGCCTTGATATATTCCGGCGCGCTCGTTCCCCCGATAAGCTGGTTTGCAAGGTTCCCACTGGCAATGTCAGCCGGGCCAAAGAAGTTTACCCGCGAGGCCGATTGCAGATTAACGCCGAGAATCAGCGCTACATTAAACGCCGCTTGCGCAACGGAAAGCGTATTGCGGGTGATGTTCACCTGTACTACGTTTGAAACTGGTGCTGGCATGTGAGGACTCCTTTAAAAAGTGTCGATTTTAGAATATCGGGAAAATGTTTATAGCCGTCGTTCCGCTTGTGTAAATACCGAGTATTTCAAGAGGCACCGGCAAAACCCAATAACCGTATGCCGCGATAGTCATGATGAAAGAAATGCTACTCCCGTTTGAAAGCGCGATATTCACCGTGGCGCCCGCTTGACCCGAAGCCCCCCCGTAAATCACCAACTGCCTGAAGGGAATTTTTGGAGCATAGTCTTTCGCGGATGATACAAGATTCAAGCCAGTCGATGCACTGAAAATGCCGTCCGGGTCCATATTCACGTCGCTCGGTATCGCCGTACCGTTTCCGCATGAAAATCCCGAAGGGCTTTGCGCTGCCAGTCTCATGGTCATTTTATTACCCCTTTATTTATGTTATAGCAATTTGAAGAGCCAAACGTAACGGATTATTACCCTTTACAGTCGATGCCAGCGTACCAATACCGAATTCGCCTTCCGAAGCCGATACTTTTAAATGAAGGCGCTCTATTGATTTTTCAGATACACTCGCACCTTCTGCTACGGACCCGGAGAGAACTATATGCTCCGCATTTACGCCGGATGCATTTTCCCCGGACTTCACCGTAACATTTTCTTTTGTATTCGACATTTATTGCCTCAATCAGTTTACAATTACTTCAGCGCCCGCGCTTGCCCCGGAAGACACTTCTTCATATTCAAACCCTTGCGGCAAGTCATCTACCTCGAATTCAACCACGATATCGGGCCATAGGCATTGTTCGTGATGATGGTGCTGGTGCGGAATAAGGGTTGTCGTATCGACGTTGATAAATATGATATTATCATCGAAATAGCCTACTGATCTTTCAGCCGATCCTTCGCAAGCCATAACCGCAAACACCAAATGCTTTATTGATGTTCCAAATGTCCACGTAGCTCCCGCGTTTGCGCCTGCCGAAACTTGTACGGCAAATTTCAGGCATTCCGCCAAGGTCGCCATAGCCGTCCCGCCCGCTTCGGCCTGCTCGGCGAGGTGAAGGCGTTTGATTGCCTGCTCTGCCGCAACCGCGCCGCTTTCTGCGGTCACTAATTGGCGAAGGTGGGTAATTATCGTCGCTGAAGCCGTTGCGCCGCTTGCCGCCGATACCTGTTCCTTCAGTGTTTGTATCACCTTCACGGAAGCAGTATCGCCCGAAGCCGCGACCTCTTTTTCTACTGTGTGAATAATGTCTTGCGCCGAAGCCGTCGCCCCGGATTTCGCCGCGACATCCATGATAATCCGATGAGCAAGCACAATGGCCGCCGATGCGGTCGCCCCGCCGATAGCCTTCAGGTTATTTTTCAGCGCCATGATCCGCGTTGAAGTAGCCGTTACCCCGTCCGCAGCAGCCTTAACCTGTTCTCGGAGTTGCTCCACCACCTTGCCGGAAGCGTAGTCCCCGGCCCCTACGATCGTAGCAAACTTGCGGCGAAGTATGGCGGAGTCGGTCGCCCCGCCCTTTACGGTAACATTTTCTCTCGTGTTCGCCATAACGATTACTGCGCGTTAAGTTCCTACATGCTCTTGATGTACAGAACTTTCATTTTATGAAGCTCACGAACAGACTTCCTCAATTCGAGCGCATCGGCTTTGGTTATTTTCCCGCTCTGCAAAAGCGATTCGATCTGCGCCAGTTCCATGCTGTCGTTTTCCATTTCCGACCGCGCCTGTTTGGCCGTGGAAACTCGATTGATATGTGCCTTTATCACGATGTGCCTTGCGCCCTGTTCGTCCTGCGTTTGCAGCGTGGTATCCATCGATTGCGCCGGGGTGAGAACAGGTCCGGTGAAAGCGATAAATGCGAATGCCATCAGAATACTAAGAAAGGTTTTCATTTCATACTCCCTTTGATTAAGTTATTGTTTCCGTTTTACCAACCAATAGTTTTGTCATACACGTCATACGTCGGCACGATTTGGAGCGTGGACGGATTGGTCAACACTCCCACGGACCCTGAAAAGGTGCCGGCGCAAAGTACGTTTCCGCCCGTTGCCGAGCTGATTAAAAACCAGCATGCCGGGCCTGATCCCCCGCTGCCGCCCGAAGCCCAGGAACTACCGGTACTCGGTTCAAAGGTCGCGCCCGCGCTGGACGTTACGAACGTCGGTGCCGCCGTGCTTGTCCCGGTCGTAAGTTGCCACGAAGAGCCAGCGCCCACACCCTTCAAAAGTTCAATCCTTGCATATCCTGGGCAATTCGCCGTGGAGAGTTCTCCGAGCGCCGACAGGTTCGGGTAGCCGGTGGTTGAAATGCTGGACGATGTTCCCAATCCCACCCATACGTTTGTATTCGCAAAGGCCCAGTTTAACAGCGTATCGGGGCGGGTGACGCTCGTTTGCGCGGTTGCGAGAGTCGCGGCGAGCAGGACAATACTAAACAGCTTCTTCATGCGTACCTCCTGAAAATTGTGGATTATGGGTTACCGTGGCAATAATATTCTCCATCAGTAAATAGACAGTTACAAGAGTCAATAGCGCAGCCATTACCCGCAGTATCATAAAATCGACAGGATCAATGAGCCTTCCGGCGATCTGGAAATGCCCCGGCGATACTTTATGCGTATATACTTCAGCGAAAAAATGAGCGGGGCCGTATTGAACCGAAGCACTATCCCGCATGACATACACCGGATAATGCACGAATACCGGTTCAACCCCCCAGCACTTGCGCGCCGGAGATGCAAGGTAAAGGCAACAGCCGAAGAGGAAGGCAAGAGTGATCGTAAAAAGTATAATTCTACGCATAAATCTTTACTTTCTGCATACCGATAAATCGCCCGGTTATTTTCACCGCTTCAAGCAGCCCGGTAGTGTCTGTATCGTTTTCCGTAAAGGCGCAGAACAGATCGAGCGCCGCCCGCTCTTCCCAGTTGTGGGTTTCCCGCAATGTAGAAATGTCATGGATCCCTTCGGCGCGTCGATACGCGATACCAGCTTCAGTGAATATCTGAATCATCGAAGGCCGGGAAAGAGACTTTTTCAGAAGAGAAAGCATATCGCGGGAGGTGTGGCCATGTCCCTGTGTATAAAGGACTATCTCTCTTGTTTCATAAAGCTGGATGACTCCCTCAAGCGGATCGGGCGGCAAGCGCATCGAAGTCCCGCCTACCGGCTGCTCATTCTGAAGATGGAGCTCCACGTAAGCGGTAACCGGCCTTTGTGCGTCATCATGCGCCCACACAACAGGAATACCGCCGCCGAGTACCGTGGTAGCCCAGGTATAAAAAAAGGCTTCGAGTTGATCGGTTGTCATTATTGAATCGCCGTTAAATGTGAGACGAAATATTTATTTTGATTTACCAGATTCCAAAAGTTTTGAAACCCTATCACTTCGCACCACTCCCCGGTCCACGGCACCTGTACCTGGTCCGGTCCGCGTAATAGCTGATTCGGGTCGCCGCCCATATAAAGCTTTTGCGCCGTGTACAAAACGGCAGCGAGCTTCCCTCTGCGACCTTCCGGGAGGGATTCCAAGTCGTTCAACGTCGGCGACTGGATCGAGGCCGTGATTGTGAACCCGCTGCCGACTGTCAGTAATTGCCGGCCAGTTGCTTGTACTGCGATAATCATTTGCTGACATTGTACTATTTTCCTTCCGAGGCTCACTGCATCTCTCCCGTAATCACCGACAAGCCTTGTCCTTCTCCTTCGTTATCCCCGCCGCGACCTACCTTAAACTGCAAGCTGTTTATCATTTGCCCGGTATCGATGAGTGGAATCGGTTCCTCTACTCCTGCTGAGGCCCACCCTTCACCAGTGGTCAATCGCGATTTTGTTCCTATCCTTCGTCTACTCGGATTTTCCAGCGGAGGCGCAATCCGATTTTTTATTGTCGTTTTGGTAAAGGCGATTAATTTCTCTCCTATCGATGCCAGAGCCTTGCCCGCGCTCGTTTTCCCGCTCACTACCTTATCATACCACTTCGTTTTAAAGGCGTCCAAATCGTCGTGTTTCCGGTCAAACGTCGAGCGCATGAATGATCGTTCTGGAATACTCTTTGCCGGTGCGCCAAACTCATGCACGGCTGCGATCTGAAGGATTTCCGAGTATTCAACGATGTCTTCCTTTCCGTCGCGTCCGGCCCCTAATGGTCCCTTATTTTCCCCGTTTTCCGGGAACCCCACCTTTACCCACAATTCATCAAGGTCTTTGTATCGCTGCATGAGATAACGATATTCTCTATCGTTAATCTCCTGCCTTATCGACGCGCCGATCATCGCCGCCCCGAAAAACCCGTCCTTATCCCAATGAGCGGAGCCCGCGTCATTGGCGCGAATACGTTACCCTGGACAAGCGCCTGCAACTCTACCCCGTAAGGAGTCATGGAAAGCGCCGCGCTATAGCATTTCTCCATTACATTCGCATACGATCGGCTTAAATCCCCCTCATGTTCTCCGGTAATCACGCCCGCGCTATTCACTCCGCTTGTCGTTCCTATTCCCGGATTACCGCCCATTTGGTTTTCCAGGGCGAGCCAATGAAGGACGCGCAGGGCAATCGCTTCCTGCGCTACGTTGCCTCCGCAGGCAAATAGCCGGCTTCCGGTTTTTTCCGTGGCATAGGCAATAAGGGTCGGTAACCGAGGGTCACCGGCCCATTGCGGAGCGCGCACCGCGATTATGGAAGTCGCGTCCATGTCTTACCGCTGCCGGTCATCCTTTCGGATACTCGTTTCGATGCTCTTGTACTGCCTGGCAATTGCCTGAAGCACATTCGAGCGCTTTTCGTGCTTCTCGATTTCCTGCAATGTCGGAATCTTGAAAATGTTCTCGATCACCTTGATCTGTTTTTTTTCGGCTATCGCCCGTTCTTTCTCGGTTTTTTTCTCGTCAACTGCGGTGCAAAATTCCGCAACGTCGAAGTCGGCAAGCTTCACCTGTTCGGCGACATTCATCTTTGCGCGGACAGGATCATAAGGCGCGTTCTCGGTAATCACTTCAATCACCGCTGGGTCCGATTCAGTGTCATGGATGAATGCCGGGCTGTCGAGCAGCTCCTTCGGGTGGTTCCCGGTAACGCCGGGGAAGACGCATACCTGACGGGCGGGCCTGATGGCATTCGGGTCGAAAATATGCTTTTCGACATTATCCTTCAGCTTAGCCTTCTCCGCTTCGGTAAGCGGATCGAGCGAGTACCCTAACGGATTGGTGGTTTTGTTGTTGAGAATCATGGATCTTACCTCCCGGTTAAGATTTGGTTGTTTGAAGAACCCCGGCTTCGTAAATGCGAGGCCGGGATGCACTGCCTGCCGATCTCATTATGTCGCCGGGTTGGATAGCTCGACAATCATAATCGACATGGGGTATGGACTGATTACGCCGCCGACCTTGGCATGGCATGGAACGACCCATTCAAGGTTCCGTTCCTGCGGGGGAACCTGCTCAAAAGGCTGCGGAATGTGGAATTTAAGCTTCGACGGATCGCGCTTGTAGAATATCGCGACGTCGGTGCTCGTGGTCATGTCTGTAGGAGTTGACGGACACGGAGTAACTCCTGCAAGGTCGATCACGTACTCAATCTGCCTTACCGACGGGTTATGCGCGAGGAAGTAATCCGCAACGGTCGTAAAGCCCGCCACGGTCCCACTTCCGCCGCCGCCAACCGGCAACGTAAAGGGCGTGGTCGTAATCGCGATATATTCCGCGAAGGGAAGCAGAAGCGTATCCGGCATCTCGACCGCATTGGTTATGGTACCCTGCAACGTAACGGCATTAATCAGGTCTTGATACATGTAAGCCGCGTTCGCCGCGTTGCTCGTGGTCCACTGGCCATAGGCAGGCCGGGCGATAATCGCATTCGGCTGATAGACAAGGCCGACAAGGCCGCCATAGGTCGGATCATTGGCACGGGCAAGAAAACCTACTTTATTAAGCATCTGCTCGTAGTTATTGCGCGTCGCCTCGGCTTCCATCATTTCCAACGGGACATTAGTAAACTTCGCCGCCCGTATTTCGTCGAGGTTGTATCCATACGATCCGCCGAAAGGCTTAACTGGCGTAATCTTTTCGGACGCCTTAACGGATGAGCGCGGGAGATCGTTGGCATAATTGGAAATCAGGCCAAACGATCCGGCGCGGTCGTACATCCGGAAAGTGATGGTTGTCGCACCCGGACCGGCTTCTCTGGAAACCGGAATAAGGCGCGTGACCTTATATTCAGGATACTGTTTCCAGAAAATCTGCGTCATGACATATTCAAGCTGACGGGCGAAGAATATGTTATACCCTTCGGCATCCATCTTGAAACTCGGATAACTGCGTTTATCATGATCCCAGTAATAATCAAGGCTGTCGAAAGTCCCTGACAGTTTGATCTTCGGAAGAGTTTGGCCCGCAACCGGCTCGTAATCCATATTGAAGCGCCCGGCGGCAAATACTATGCCGGCGCTTGCAGTGCCGGCGCTTGCAGTAACGGGATGGAAGAGTAATATTGCGATAGAGACCAAGAGCAGCATAGCGAATACCGCCCGGCTTCCGACAAACAGGCTATTTACAAAACAAGCTCCGACCCGGCTGGCGTCCTTGATGTACTTGCACGTCCCCCCGGTAATATCGGAGAGGGCGACAAGGAAACCGTCGCCATGTTGCAACCTGAGCATCGTTCCACGCACACGCTGGGAATAACTCGAATCCACGAAGGCCATTGATGCGGTGAAAAGGCTTGTGGCCCACGCGATCATCAACCCCGCTAACTGCGACACTTTGTTTTTCATAACCTCACCTTTGAGAAAAGTTTATTGATGGTTGACATTGTTTCACGTGAAACCTACGCCGTGCGGGCTACCGCAAGGCCGTTATTGACTACCTGCGTCCCTTGCCACCAGTACCAGTTCGGCACTTGAACGCAATTCCCGCTATCGGCGCGATTGCTCAGGCCGCCACGAACAACGTTATACGAAACACTGTTGATGGTTGTGGTGGTCCCGTAAATACGGACGTACACCGGATCGTTCGGGTTGCAGGCTGTTTCCGAGAACGCGTATATCCTGCCTACCCGCCGGACGTTCACCACGTCGTTGGCAAGGTAGTTGAGTATCAGGGAGCCGAGCTGTTGCTCCTTACCCTGGGTCTGCATCGAGACGCCAAGAATCAGGTCGTTTGTGCTCAGAGTATAGGCTGCCGTGGTGGTCTGCGTCGCACCAAGCGTAACGGCCCAATTCGCGATAACGCAATCATAGCCGTCCTTGGAGTAAACCGCGATCTGCATGTTGCTCGTCCCGGAAACGATGTTCGCGCTCGCAACCTGCGGATGGGTAAGAAGGGAGGTGACGATTGCCGCTGCATCCGTTGCCGCTGTTCCAGTGCAGGTGATCGGGGCAACTGCTATACCGTTCACCGTGAAGTTCACCACGTTGGACGCCACGAGGTTATTGGTCATGGTGATGATATTGTAATTCGCTTTCGGAAGCCGGCAAACGAATTGGCCCGGAATGTTGTACGACGGCATGCGAACAAGGCCGAGGCCGAGCCCTATAGTCTCGTATGCAACCTGGCTCACGTTATCCGCGACTTCTGCGATGTCATACGGCATACCGACAATACCGATCTGCGCGTATTCGCTGTAATCCGGCTGGCCTTCCCACCCTGACGTATTGATCGGATCGAAATAGGCATTGCTGACCGATGCCGCCGAAAAGGTGATGGAGGATGTGCTGCCGCTTGCCCCACTTACTTTCGTAAGGGTTCCTGATGCCGCCGGGCTTCCGGTGCCCGCGCACTGAATCGTGGTAACGCTTGAACCGGCAACCAATACCTGAAAGGTAAAGCCGCCGCTGGTGTATTTGTCGTTCACCGCTACGGTGCAAGATGACACCGTGAAGGTTACGAGTAACACCTGCGCCTGGGTCATTTGTCCTGCTGTCATTGATGTTGCTCCTGAAAAGGTTGTTTATGAATTTTCCGTTTTAGCCCTTGAACACTTTCGAGCAGTCCGTTTTGTAGAGATTTTCAAGGGCTTTATTTGCGGCTTCGGCGGCGTCCTCTACTGCGGTATCCTGGGTCTGAATCGAAACGGCTGCCTTACGCTGACCGGCCAAAGCCTTCCGGCGCTGCTCGGTATCACCCGCTTTGACGGCAGCATCGAACATGGCCGAAACGTAATCGGGGCTCTTGCCGTCCATATTCATATCGCCGAAAACCTTCTTGATCACCGCAAGCCGCACCTCTTCGGGCTTCTTATCCTTCAGCTCGGCGGCATCGCAAATCAGGGAGGCAGATTCAAGCAGGGTAACCCGCGCATTGATGCCATCCTGAATGAGCTTCTCGGTGTCCACGGCCTTGGCTGCCGTAAGCTCGACCTTCGCCGCATCCAAATTCGCCGTAGCGGTGTCGAGATTGGTTTTCAGGGTTTTCGCTTCTGCCTGTGCGGCGGTAAGCTTACCCGTTGCATCGGCATAATCGGTGCGGGCCTTTACCAGAGCGTTTATAACGCTCTCAGGGGCGTCAACTTCGCATCCATCCAGATTGTATTTCATCCTGCGACTCCTTGAAAGGGTTGAAGAATCGTGTTTCGTTTTATCTTTGCTATCTGCCTTTTCCCATGTTGAATAGGCGATTGCGGCGGCCTGCTCCTGGGTTTTCCCCTCTTTCACATACTTGGCAATTGCCCGACTGATGAAATCTTCTTTTTTTTCACCTGCTCCCGGCATTGCAGTATCTAAAACCTCCTCGACATCGGCGGTATCCATCGTAGGGATCCGCGCCACATCCCCCGCCCGGCCACGGTCAACAATTGCCAGATGGTTGCCCCGGATATTCGTCTGCCTGAAGTCATATTCAAGCCCGTCTTCGGTTATGCCATGCTCTTCAATATCATCGGAGTCATAGGCAAGGGAAAGCCCGCGCCGCCCGCCCTCCACGGCCTCTACGCCCGATTTATCGTGTATCGTCCCCGATACCCACATGAGATTATTTTCGCGCCGGATATTTTCGCCTATGGCGCCGATCTGGTAGCCCTTGACATTATCGGCGGTGATCTTTGGAGTTACGCCCATCTGGTGATTGTTGATTATCGGCTTACCCTTAAAGCTGTCCATACTCTCGCGTTTGAACACTTCGGCCGGAGCGCGGTATGCACGCCGTGGCGAACCGTCCTCGTTGTGATAGATGAAGATCCCCGAACGGGTCGCAGGAGCTTGGAACTGCAAAAATCCTTCCGGCGTCTTGGTTACGCTCCCCATAGGGGAAAGATCGAAGTAGGTTTTCGTTACTGGCATTGCAGCCCCAAAATAAAAAAGCCCTTACAAAATGAGCCCCATGCTTTCGCATAGGATTTTCACTTCGTAAGGGCTTAATGGCAGGTCCGGAGGAGTTCCGGGACCATAAAGCTATTTATTTAAAGAGCATGGTATTGCTGTTATCCCTGAGTATAATTCACGGCAAATAAAAAAGCAACAACTATTTTTAAGAATCTTTTTTTGCCTCAACGCTCATGATCTTCCGGTCCGTCCCGATGGACGCTTCGGCAACATAGCCATTTTTGCATTGCATCTTCATCCTGATTTCCAGCGGCCCGGTATAGCGCGGCTGTACGAGCAGCTTGTCAACCGCATCCTCGAAGATACTAACCGCGTCTTTCGCGTCCATTATGCCTCTTGGTGAGACGACGGATTTACTTCCTGAGCATAACTTTCGCTGTCTTGCGGAACTGCGGGCGGCTCCTGTTTTTCTTGCGCCGCCGCCTTTTCCGCTTCCTCGTTTTTGATCTTCTGCCATGCCGCCGATACGCTTTGCATCACCTTGATCTTTGCAGGATCGTAGTTTTTAAATATCGCATGGCCGGGACATTCAAAGAACAGATTCATTTCAAAGTTACGTGCGCAGGCGGCATTGTGCTCGACCTTATCGGCAAGCTCAACGATGAAATTGAAGAGCGTGCCTTTGCCTACCTTCGCGCCCAAGGGATGCCCAAGAAGCTTGTAAACCCGTACTGCGGTTCGCAGGTTTTGCGCTTCCTCCTGGCCCGGAATAATTATCTTGCCGTTGCCGGACATGACTACAACCCCTTCTTCTTCAACGCTTCCTCAAGCTCCGGCGTCAGTTTCTTTGCTTCCTTGTCAATTGCCGCCGCGCCCTTATCGACAGCCGCCGCCGCGCCGTCCACGAGTTTGTCGGCTTCTTTTACGGCTTCGTCCGCAGCCTTGAAAACCGTGGTGCCCGCCTTTTGGGGCAACGCTTCGGCGCCCTTCAGCATATTATTTCCGAGCGCCTTGGCTTTCTCCCATTCCTGTTTCATGGGAACTACTATATCGGAAAGCTGCTTCATTCCCTTCTGGATAGCGTCGGTTGCCGAAGATTGCATTGTGGAAATGTCTTTCTGCACCGCGACGTGGTACGTTTGCAGCTTGTCCTCAATGCGCTTGACAAAATGATCGTGTACTGAAATAATAACGCCGGCAATGATCGCTGAAATAACGATGCCGATCACTACCCCGGCTCCTACCAACTCAACTGCGTGAAACATAATTCCCCTCCCCGGAAATTGGTTTATGGTTACGCCGCAATCGCGGCATCTTCTCCCTGGTATTCAAACTCTTCGCCGAAAACGGGTTCGGCCCAGCACCGGCACTGATAGTCCTCTCCCGGTATCAATCCCTTCATGTCTTCCGGCCTGTCTTCCCATGTTTTCCCGTCGTCATTGGAATATACATCCGCATCGTCCCACCGGCAAAGCGTATCATTCATTTCGTAATGGCTGTCGCGCTCCCGGCTATCGCCAACGCCGCGCCAGTAGTATTCTTCTATCCCGATTCCTTCCTGCCGCGACCGCGTAATATCGCCGTTTATTTTATTGATCTGGTCCCGTGCAATCAACCGCGCCCGCGTTTTAACCTTTGCGAACACGCCCCGCTCAAGCTCGGTATCCGCAAGCAGCGCCTTCATGATGTCGCGCTGGGAATCGCCAGAACGGATGCCGCGCTCAATGGTCAGGCGAACATCTTGGTAAACCTGCTCTTCCAAGTCTTTTATCAGGATCGTATTTTCATTTACGAATGATTCAATGCGGCTGCCGATTTCGTCTTCTTTGCCATAAACCGAGACGCCGAGAACGGCGTGAAGTGTCTTCTGCCATTGCTCATCATTCCATTTCGAGGACCATTGCCCGATATTCAGAAGCAGCGTTTTAAGTCGCTCGGTTGGAACAATATCGCCGACCGTATGACGGAAAGCTGCCATGAGGCGGGATAGATCGTCGCTCCACGAATCAGCACGGAACACGCTTTCGATCACAAAGACTTTCGCAACGCGCCCGCTATTCAGCTTCAGGCTGACGGCTGTATAATTCCACTTGCCCGTTTCCCATTTCAAGAGTTTCGCATAGTCTTCAGCTGTCGCTTCGTAGGTATCGACTTCCACGGAACCGGCATAATCTGCTTCCAGCGTCCGGTAATCGTCTCCTTCGTCTCTGATCACGAAGCCGCTGAGGGTGTCTTTACCGAGCGTTACCGGGTGTCCGAGAACCTTATCATCGAGCGCATTGTTTTTCAGAGTGCCGTAGAAAGCGCAAAGGATCTTCTCATCGCTGTCGGTTTTCATGCTTGCCGCGTGTTTTATAAACCTGTCAATCTGAGGGATTACTTCACCCTTGCAATCGGCTTCCATCTTCGCAACGATACCGAGAAGCCACTTCCGGTAATAGACTTCTACTGCCAAGGGAGGTAGCCAGCGAGGCGGCTTTCCGAGCTTCCGCTTCCGGCGATTATGCCTCGAAAGGAGTTGATGCTTTACCAGAAACGGCAAAGCAATGGTATCGTGGTAGGTGTGAAAGTTCATATCTTAATGAAACAAAATGACATACGCAAAACCCAAAAGTAATCCAACTGTTAAAATCAGTTTTATCAATCTATCGAAAAGAAACATCTCTTTTATCTTCCATCGTAGGCGGACGACTTCGGTTCTTAAAATATCGTTAAAATACTCTTTCATTTTCCGCCTCCCGTGCGTTGATGTTTATTAAATCGCCCCCGCAACCATTGCGCCAGCCCCTTCCTTTAAGGCTTTCGCTCCGAGGTTGGCGGCTGAAGGAACTGGCTTCTTGTCTGGATCGGCTGTAGTCTTAACTGCACCGGCTCCGGCCTTTGCCAATGCAAGCTTATTTTTCTGGTCCGCCTCAGCCTGCTCTTCCTGTGGGGTCTTGAAATTCGGGTCGTCTTCGTTATCGCTGAGAACCGTTTCAAACGAGTAATGGTCCCCCGCAAACCTACTCTTCGCAATCGTGCCCTGTGGGTCGAGTATCACATTATTTTGCAGGTAGATTTGATCCGTAATAGCCTGCATGTTACGCATGGCGATCAAGTCCTTCATCGACGGCTGCCAGAGGGATTCAAACTTTATTTCGCTGTCATCTTCTACCGGATGTCCGAGCGCGATATTCTGGTAATTGACAAGGCGTTCAAGTTGCGGCAACATTTTCTCTTCTTGGAATACCGTCACGCGATCATACCAGAAACGCAGTTGCGCCGCCTCATCATCAGACAAGCCGCCTTGCGAACGCCCGAAGAGCAGACACATTGGCAGGCCTTTTTGAGCAGCGAGGCTTTCAAGAATTAAATCAACTGCGTCCTTCAGACCCGTAAGCGTTGACGTTACTCGGCTGAATGATAGCCCGTTTTTCTCGTCGGCGAATACGGAATTTATTACATGTTTTCCCTGGTCAACCATTGACATATAAGCTTTTACTTCATCTTCCCTGCCCTCTGAAATCAGATTCATCAGGTTTGGGATAGAAAAAACACCAACGATAAACTCTGAAATGATGTGCTCGATATTCGCGTATGTTTCTCCGCAGGCGCGCAATCTGTCCCAGCACGATTGAAAAATCGAGTCCATCCAGCCTTGGTTTTGGAATTTGGTCACGTCAGGGACGTCATCGCCCTCGAATCGCAAGCAGCGGCTTTCGTGAACAAAGAACGGTTGCCCGAAAATAGGCGTTATGCGATATATCTGCGGGCTTCCATACGAATCGTTTGAAGGGTCAAGGTAAAGATCGGCTGGGTTGATAGTGATACGGTAACGGTCGAATACGACGATCTGATCTATGCCGCGCAAGCGATTCAGGTTAACAGGTTGGTCAAGCTTACCTCCATCGTCAAGAAACATCACCGCCAGGGAGCCGCCGTAAAGCTCAGCGAACGTGAGCGCCTTTTTTATTTCGCGCTTTGTATTGATTTTTTTCAATGCTCCCCCGATTTTGCCTTCCGTATCCCCCTCCACATGCCACCATGCGCGGGTCATATCGCCAACGATACGATGCAGGATAATCCGGCCCAATCCGTCAGAGCGGTAAATGTCCGTCAGATCTTGGTACATCAAGCGGGCTTCAGGCGCGAATGTCGTGCTCATGCGCCTGTCGTGACCTTTGAATCCCAATCCCGTAATCAGGTTTTGCCATGTGTCTTGGCTGAATGCGTCTTGAGTAATTTCCTTCATGGTCCCACGAGGGAATATCACGCCAGCGCTTCGTGCGCGCTGCTTGCTAAATGGCCTGTAGTTTTCAGGGTTGTGGGTAAGGCGATCATAAACCGTTACGCCGCCCCGTGGAATAAAGCCCTTGATTATGTTGCCCTTTGCATCAAAGGCGGTTACGGGATTCATGCCAGCGGGCGTCTTTGCCGGCTTGTATTTTGCAATCGGTTTAGTTTCGCCGAATAAATCCTCCTGCACCAGTAGGTCTTTAGCCATTATCGCCCCTTTCCGTAACCGAACCCGTACCATTCGCTCGCGGGAGGCAGCGGCTTCGGGCAATCGTCGGTAAGTTCATCGAGGAAAACATCAGTGAAGAAAGCCATGCAACACGCATCGCCATAATCAGGGGAGCGCCCGATACGTTCTTTGATGTCAATTTTTGATTCAATGAGGATAGCTCCGTCGCTCTGTGGTATCTTGCGCGGCGCGGTGAGATCGCCGATAAGTAGCTCATCATCCGGTAAACATATATCCGACCCACTGTCAGGGTCAAGTAATTCGCGCATGCACCACCAGAGCGCGGCGCGTAGGTTTTTAAACTTCAGGAGCCCGGTTTTGTCCCGCCGCTCCGTTTTCGATCCGAAATTCATGCAGTTCACGCGGCGGCGAAGGTAACGATGTCCTGCGCTATCCGTGAGTTCAATCAACCTGTCAGCCGTTCCCGCCCCTTCGCCGAACGACGTGTCAATGTTCAAAAGGCCCTTTGTTCCGAGCGCAATAGCAAGCTTTCCGGCAAGCTCCATGGGGCGCGACTTTGGGAACGACTCAAGCTCACCAAGTACATTCTTCCATCGCTTTGCAAATACTGTTTTGTCAACACCTTGGCCGGCAGTGTCAGCGCCGATGATTATAAATCCATCTCTGAAAGCTCCGCGCTCGCTCCACGCATGCCAACGCTTCACCGCCGCCATTACCCACGAATACGGAATCACGCTATCGCTGGAATCCTTGGCGAATTTTCCCCACACGTGATTGAGATAAACCGGATTCGATATGCCCCATTGTTTGCGCTTTTCCCGCGCCCACTCAAGCGATATGCGCCCGGCGCGAATCGCGTCTCTCAAACTCACGTGCCGCACATGCCACTTGTCGTATCCATGTTGCATGCTGCAAATTGAATAGAAAACACCCGAAGTATCGCCCGGTGTGGAGTTGACAATAAAGATATGATCTCCGGGCGAAGCGAAAGCGCCTTCAGCCGCAACATAAAACCCCGCTTCAATAGTCTTCGCTTCATCAAACAGGTAAAGAATGCGCTTTGCGTGTCCGCCCTCGATATTTTCCGTCTTTCCGCTCCCCGGCGATACCGCGAATGCTTTTGATTGTGGATAGAATTGGCATTGCATCTGCAAAAGGTTAGGTTTAATACCAACTCGCTTCCAATCAACCCGCCCGTACCACTTGTGAATTTCGGGCCATAAGAACTGTTCAAGCTGCGTCCATACTGAAGCCGTCGTAATGATTTTACAATCAGGAGATACCGAGCCACACCAGAGAATAACGAGGGAATCAAAGACGGATTTACCGAGGCCGTGCGGGCCATAGATGCAGATTTTGTTGTTGTCAGGCCCGATCATGCCGAGCGTTTTGATGTGGTAGGAAGGTAGCTTGATATCAACGAAGTCCTGAATCCAACCGAGGGGATTCCAGTAATACTTGCGCTGCATCGCAATAACGGCGGGATCACGGGAAACAAGAATTTCATTTGCGCGTCTCAGGAGCGCCGCCCGAAATTCACTGGCAGGTATATTACGCAGCTCTTCGACGGCAACCGGCATTTATTCGGCTCCTGATTTATCGCCCTGATTCTCTAAAATAAACTTTGCCAATTCCTCATTTGTCATGCTCTCAAGAAGAATATTCCCTGTGTGTTCAAGCTTTTGATCCGGCTTCCCTATCAGCCTGTCAAGTGCGTCAAGATTGCCATTAAGCGTGTTGAGCATGGTAACGTAGGCAATCGCCCGCGCATTATCTTCAACGATGGCATTGGGAAAATGTTTTTGAATGACCGAGAGAATTGCAGCAGGACATTTGGCATGTGAGATTTCTTCAACCGCGTTATGAAAGCGAAGTTTGAGATTCAGACGTCCCTTGGGAAATCCTGGGCCGCCTGGGTTGCCAACCTCGAATGGGGGGTGTGGTTTGCCTGATCCGGTTTTTTCTTGGGTTTTCTCTTCCATGCCCTGAGTATAATTTCCGGGACAAATTCAAGTCAAGAAAAAAGTTTTTT
>Ga0181530_10001890_pt1 | contig 25750 bp, 18 predicted proteins | sample PEATcosm2014_Bin_42_FD_119769 | JGI IMG/M metagenome (GOLD analysis project Ga0181530, IMG submission 119769) | Peatland microbial communities from MTU Mesocosm Facility, Houghton, MI, USA - PEATcosm2014_Bin10_60_metaG | ecosystem: Environmental > Terrestrial > Soil > Wetlands > Peat | place... | reverse complement strand
CGCCCCGGGCCGCCCCACGCTCGACCTCATTCTCCAGCTCACCAGCATTGCGATCGATTTCGCCCCGGTGGTGCTCGTCTGCTATCTGTTCGCCCGGGAAGGGAAGACACCGTCGGTCATCGGCTTTGACTTCCGCCACCCCGGCTCGGACCTGCTTCGCGGCGCGGCGCTGGCCGCGCTCATCGGCGGCAGCGGCCTGGCTCTCTACCTGACCGCCTACCACCTTGGCTTCAACCTGAACGTGGTGGCGGAAAGCCTGCCGAACGTCTGGTGGCGCATCCCCGTGCTGATCCTCTCGGCCGCCCATGACGGGATCCTGGAGGAGACCGTGGTCCTCGGCTACCTCCTCCGCCGGCTCGAGCAGCTGGGCTGGCGGCCGTCCCGGGCCATCGCGCTCAGTGCCGTGCTGCGCGGTTCCTATCACCTCTACCAGGGCTTCGGCGGCTTCATCGGCAATGCGGTGATGGGCGTGATCTTCGGGCTGTGCTACCGGCGCTGGGGCCGGGTCATGCCGATGGTGATCGCGCACACCCTGATCGATATGGGCGCGTTCATCGGTTACGCGGAACTGCACGGGCATGTCTCCTGGCTGCCTTAGTCTTCGCGCATGACCGCGCTCGCGCACCTGTGGGATCGCCTGACCGCGACCGGGCCGGTACTGGCGACGTGGCTCGTCGCCCTCACCGCCGGATGCGCCCTCGTTATCGTGCTCAGCCAGCGCGCCTGGCACGTGTCCCGAAACGTGGTCACCCTCGCCCACGAGGGCGGCCACGCCGTCGTCTCCGTCGCCACCGGGCGCAAGCTCGACGGCATCCGGCTGCACTCCGACACCTCAGGCGTGACGTCCTCACGTGGCAGGACCAGCGGGGCAGGCCTGATCCTCACCACCGCCGCGGGGTACGTGACTCCCTCCCTGCTCGGCCTGGGGGCCGCCTGGCTGCTGGCCGCGCGGCACGCGACGTTCCTGCTCTGGCTGGTCCTGCTGCTGCTCGCGGCGGCGTTCATCGCCATCCGGAACGCCTACGGGGTGGTGGCCGTGCTGGCCACCGCGGCCGTCGTGCTCGGGGTCAGCCGCTTCGCCTCGGCCGAGGCCCAGGAGATCTTCGCCTACCTGTTCGCCTGGTTCCTGCTGTTCGGGGGCATCCGCCCGGTCTTCGAGCTGCAGAGCCGGCGACGGCGCCGCGGCGCGCCCGCCTCCGACGCCGACCAGCTGGCCCTGCTGACCGGCGTGCCCGGCGGCGCATGGGTCTTCCTGTTCGCCGTTGTCTCCGTGCTGGCGCTGGTCGCGGGCAGCTACTGGCTGCTGCCCAGCCTCTCCCATTGGCTGCTTGCCGCTCAGGGACAACATTAGGCACATCAGACATTGCGGCACGGCCGCATCCGGTGACCGACAGACCCCGATCCCGCCACAGCATCCGGCACTGCGGCCGCCACGGGGGCGCCCCCGCACGTCACCACGGGCTCCCCGCCCCGGCCGGCCGAAACCCTCTCCCCCTGACTCCCCGGCGGGGGCCTTCCGCGCCGGGCCCCAACCCGCTCCCGGCGCCGTGGCCAGGCGGTACCCGGGGGGTCGAGATAGCCTGTAGCCCATGGAATCCTGGCGCCGTCCGAGCATCCCCCAGCTGCCCGGACATGGTCCCGAGCCGAGGCTCCGGGACACGGCGACCGGTGCGATACGTCCCGCGGCCACCGGCCCGGACCAGGATTCCGCCACCATCTACGCGTGCGGGATCACCCCCTACGACGCGACTCACGTCGGGCACGCGGCCACCTTCACCGCGTGGGACCTGCTGATCCGGGCCTGGCTCGACGCCGGGCGCGCGGTGACCTATATCCAGAACGTCACCGACGTGGACGACCCCCTGCTGGAGCGGGCCGAACGTGACGGTGAGGACTGGCGCGACCTGGCCGACCGGGAGATTCAGCGTTTCCGCGGTGACATGGTGGCCCTCGGGCTGATCCCCCCGGCCGATCTGATCGGGGCCGTGGAGGCGATCCCGCTCATTGACCGGTTCGCGGGGCGGCTCGCCGAGCGCGGCTCGCTCTACGACCTGGACGGCGACATTTACTTCGCCCGGGAGGCCGACCCGCAGTTCGGTGCGCTGTCCGGGCCGGGTACGGTGCCAAACCTCGGGCTCCCGCAGATGGTGGAACTCCTCGCCGAGCGCGGTGGCGATCCGGACCGGCCCGGCAAGAAGGACCCCCTGGACGTCATCGTCTGGCGGGCGGAACGGCCGGGCGAGCCGGCCTGGGATTCGCGGTTCGGCCGTGGCCGGCCGGGCTGGCACGTGGAATGCGCGGCCATCGCCACGGACTACCTGGGCCCCGCCTTCGACGTCCAGGCCGGCGGCTTCGACCTGGTATTTCCCCATCACGAGATGAGCGCCTCGCACAGCCGGGTGGCGTTCGCCGGGTACCCCGGGCACGTGTTCGCGCGGGTCTACGCGCACGCCGGGATGGTCGGCCTCGACGGGGAGAAAATGTCCAAATCCCTGGGCAACCTGGTCTTTGTCTCCCGGCTCATCGAGGACGGCGAGGACCCTATGGCGGTCCGGCTCGCGCTGCTCGCCCACCACTACCGCGAGAACTGGGAATGGACGGCCGGCGGCCTGTCGGAGGCCCGCGACCGGCTTGCCCGCTGGCGCTCCGCCGCTGCGGCGGCGCTGGACGGCCTGGCCCCGCACGGCACCGCCCAGGCCACGCTGGCCGGGATACGCGAACGGCTGGCCGACGACCTGGACGCGCCGGGCGCGCTGGCGGTAGTGGACCAGTGGGCGGCCGGAATCTTGGCTGAACGGACATGGAGTGACCCCCCGGCCCCGGCTGCGGACCGCGCGGCGGTGCGCCTGGTGCGGGACGCCGTCGATGCCCTGCTGGGGCTGTCCCTGTTATCACGCCCGCAAGTACGGCGGCAAGTACGCGGACGCACGCGGCCCCGATCCGTGATATCCCTGGTGATATCGGATGTGGGGGGCTACCGCACCGGGAGCTGATCATGACCGAAGAACCGAAGGCATCCACGCGCGAGCCATCCACGCGCGAGCCATCCACGCGCGAGCCATCCACGCGCGAGCCATCCACGCGCGAGCCATCCACGCGCGAGCCAGACGATGCCGTTGCCCTGCTCGTGCGGGCCGTCAACCAGCTTCCGGCCGGCGACCGGGACCAGGTGTTCGCCTGGCTGCTGCGCGTCGGGGGCCGGCATTACAGCCCGCCCGTCGAGCCGGGCGTGTGGGGGCCAGGGCGGACGAGCGCAGGCATCGTGCGCATCTTCCAGGAGGCCAAGTCGGCGTCCGGTCAGCAGCCCGGAGCGGCCCAGCAGATGGTCCCGGTCCGGTTTCCCGCCGACCAGCATGCCAAACTCCGCGACTGGTGCGCGGAGCACGGGTTCTCGATGGCGACCGTGATCCGCGGTCTCGTTGCCAAGTTCCTCGACGACCAGCTCCCGCAGCACAACTGACTCTCCCCGTCAAGCCGCCGTGCGCTGCCTGTGCACGGCACCCTCCTCTTTCCACAGCCCCCCACATGGCCATGGCCCCGCACGCCCCCCGCCAACGAGCCTGGCCCCATGAAAAGAGACCTCCCCGCGGGACGCAGGCTCCCGCACCCCAGCCCTTCGCGAGGCCCGCAGCAGGCCGTAAGCGTCGGCTCCCCGGCCGCCGTTCTCGCCGTCGTTCCCCATCTGCTCGGTTTCGTCCCCAGCAAGAGCCTCATCGTGATCGGCGCCGGCCCGCCGCCCGGGCGCGTTCACCTGACCCTGCGCTTCGACCTTCCCGACCCGCCGGACGCCGCCGCCGCGAGCGATATCGCCCAGCACGCGGTCACCGTCCTCACCAGCCAGCGGCAGGCCATGGCCGTCGTGATCGGCTACGGCCCGGGCCACCTGGTCACCCCCATCGCCGACCTCATCCGCGACCAGGCCGGGCAGGCCGGGCTCGAACTGCGGGACGTCCTGCGCGTGGAGGACGGCCGCTACTGGTCCTACCTATGCCGCGAACCTTCGTGCTGCCCGCCCGAGGGTGTTCCCGTCAACCCGCGCCATCCCGCCGCCGCGGCCATGGCCGCGGCCGGTGTTCCCGTGCTGCCGGACCGGGCGGCGCTGGCCGCCTCGATCTCGCCACTCGGCGGCATCACCCGCCAGTCCATGCGGCAGGCCACCAGCCGCGCCGAGGCTCACGCGGCTGACCTGCTCACCCGGGCCTCGCGGTCGGGCCGTCCACGTGCGGCAACGCGCCTCGTGGTGCTGGAGGGGCTCAGCGCCGTCGCTGACGCCCTGGGCACGTACCGGCGGGGCGGGATGTTCGCCACCGACGATCAGGTCGCCTGGCTGTCGCTGGCGCTGACCAACCTGCGCGTGCGGGACGACGCGTGGGCGCGGATGGACCCCGATCACCGCGACGCCCACACCCGGCTCTGGACGGATGTCGTCCGCCGGGCCGAGCTCCCGTACGTGCCCCCCGCCGCCTCCCTCCTGGCCTTCACCGCGTGGCAGTGCGGCAACGGCGCGCTGGCCAACGTGGTACTGGACCGTGCCCTGGAGGCCGACCCCCGGTATTCGATGGCGCTGCTGCTCCGTGACACGATCGACGCCGGTACCCCGCCGTCCATGGCCCGGCTTCCGATGACGCCGGAGGAGGTCGCGGCCAGCTACGCCGCCGAGGACGAGCAGGCCGCGGCCGGAGCCGACGGGCCTCCCGGCGGCGATCCGGATGACGACCAGGCAGGTCGCGGGCCTGGACGGCCGGGCGCTCCGGGATAAACTGCGGAGCTGTTTGTCCGGTATGGGCCCGCGACCTGGGCCGGGCCGGAAGGAGAGGAGGGCGCATGACGCAAGTCGCCCGCAAGGACACGCCGCCGGCCGCCATATTGGAGCATCGTGCCGCGGTGGCCCGGCTGCGCGAGGCGTACAACGCGATGCCGCCCGGCACACCGGTCCGCCTGGCCAAGCGCACCAGCAACCTGTTCCGTTTCCGTGCCCCGGCCGCCGGCCGCGGCACGGAAACCCGGCCCGGGCTCGACGTGTCCGACTTCGGCCACGTGCTGTGCGTCGACCCCGCCGCGCGCGTCGCCTTCGTCGGCGGCATGACCACCTACGAGGACCTCTGCGACGCGACCCTCCGGCACGGGATGATGCCGCTCGTCGTGCCGCAGCTGAAGACGATCACTCTCGGCGGTGCGGTGTCCGGGCTGGGTATCGAGTCCACCGCGCTGCGCAACGGCATGCCCCACGAGTCGGTCCTGGAAATGGACGTCCTGACCGGGGACGGCCGGGTGGTCACGGCGACACCGGACAACGAGCACCGCGACCTGTTCGCCGGCTTCCCCAACTCCTACGGGACCCTGGGCTACGCCCTGTCCCTCACCATCGAGCTGGAGCCCGTCCGGCCGTTCGTCCACCTGCGCCACTTCCCGTTCCGCGACCCCGCCGCCTGCATGGCGGCCATCGACCAGATCGTGGACGAGGGGGGCTACCAAGGTCACCGCGCGGACTTCCTCGATGGCGTCGCGTTCAGCCCCGGCGAGCTCTACCTGACCGTCGGGGCCTTCAGCGATGTCGCGCCCTGGCGGAGCGACTACACCGGCCGTGACATCTACTACACCTCTATACGCGGCCCGGAGGAGGACTTCCTCGCCATCCGCGACTACCTGTGGCGGTGGGATACCGACTGGTTCTGGTGCTCGCGGCCATTCGGCGTGCAGAAGCCCCTCGTCCGGGCCCTGTGGCCGCGGCGCTACCGGCGTTCCGACGTGTACCGCAAGCTGGTCGCGCTGGACCGCCGCCTCGGCCTGACCGGCGCGCTGAACGAACGACGGGGGCGGCCAGCCCGCGAAGCGGTGATCCAGGACGTGGAGATCCCCGTCGGACGGGGCGCGGACTTCCTCACCTTTTTCTTGTCCCAGGTGGGCATGAGCCCGGTCTGGATGTGCCCGCTGCGGCTGCGCGGCCAGCGTGACTGGCCGCTGTACCCCTTGAGGCCCGGCGAGGTGTACGTCAACTTCGGCTTCTGGGGTACGGTGCCGCTGCCGCCGGACCGTACGGACGGCTTCTACAACCGGCTGGTCGAAGATGAGGTCGCCGCGCTCGGCGGTCACAAGTCGCTGTATTCCACCTCCTTCTACACCGAGGACGACTTCAGCAGGCTCTACAACGGGGCCGCCCACGAAAAGCTGAAGCGGCAATACGACGGCGCCGGCCGCCTGCCGGGCCTGTACGACAAGTGCGTGCGCGGACGCTGAACCGCCCCTACGGCCAAATCGACGGAAGCGAGGCAAACATGCCGCTGGCGCAAGTATTCGAGACCTTCGCAGGACCCGACGCCCCGGTCGAGTTCGTCGCGTACGACGGGAGCCGAGCGGGCGCGGAGGACTCCCCGGTCCGGATCACGGTCCGGTCGCCGGCCGCCGTGTCTTACCTGGCGCAGGCGCCCGGCGCACTCGGGCTCGCCCGCGCCTACGTGTCGGGGCACCTCGACGTGGATGGGGACATGTACACTGCCCTGGCCCGGATCGCCAAGGCGCAGACGATGGACATAGACCTAGCCGCGCGGTACCGGCTGTTCCGTGCGCTCGGCGGCCCCCGGACCCTGATCCCGCGGCTCGCGCCACCCCCGCAGGAGGTGAACCCTGGCCGCCGGTGGCTCACCGGCAGACGGCACTCCAAAGGCCGTGACGCCGGTGCGATCTCACACCACTACGATGTGTCCAACCAGTTCTACGAGTGGGTGCTGGGCCCGTCGATGGCCTACACCTGCGCCTGTTACCCGGCGCCGGACTCGACGCTGGAAGAGGCTCAGGAGTACAAGTTCGACCTGGTCGCGCGCAAGCTCGGCCTGCGCAGCGGCATGCGGCTGCTCGACGTCGGCTGCGGCTGGGGCGGCATGGTCATGCACGCGGCCCGCGAATACGGCGTCCGCGTGCTCGGCGTCACGCTGTCCGAGCAGCAGGCGGCCTGGGGCCGCCAGGCTATCGAGAGGGCGGGCCTGTCCGGCCTGGCGGAGATCCGTCACCTCGATTACCGGGACGTCCCGGAGAGCGAGTTCGACGCGGTCAGCTCGATCGGGCTGACCGAGCACATCGGCAAGCGCCAGCTACCGGGCTATTTCGCGTTCCTCAACAGCAAGCTCCGCCCCGAAGGGCGCCTGCTCAACCACTGCATCACCCGGCCGGACAACTCCGAGCCCGCCACCCGCAAGGGCGGGTTCATCAACCGGTATGTCTTCCCCGACGGCGAGCTGGAGGGGCCCGGTTACCTGATATCCCTGATGAACGACCAGGGCTTCGAGGTCCGGCACGAGGAGAACCTCCGCGAGCACTATGCGATGACGCTGGCCGCGTGGTGCGCGAACCTCGACGCGCACTGGAAGGAAGCCGTCGCCGAGGTCGGCCCGGCGACCGCCCGGGTGTGGCGCCTGTACATGGCCGGATCGCGGCTCGGCTTCGACCGAAACCAGATCCAGCTGCACCAGGTGCTGGGCGTGAGGCTGACCGATGACGGGCATGCCGGCCTGCCGCTGCGGCCCAACTGGGAGACGCGGCCGTCCGCCTCGGATGCGGCCGGAGCCCGGCACGCAGCCGAAAACGCGAGCGGGAACGGGACGGCCCCCGCGGCGCACGACACGGCGCTCGCCTGAGATCCGGACGGCTCCCGTGCAGCTAACGGAGCACATTGCCGCGTTGCGGGCCGAAGGCCCCTTGCTGGCCCGGGCAGCCGAGCGCGCCGGGCCGGACGCCCCGGTCCCTGCCTGTCCCGGCTGGCGGATACGCGACCTGGTCCGGCACGTGGGCAACGTGCACCGCTGGGCCACCGGGTACGTCGTCGAAAAGCATGCGGCCCCGGTCGGCGAGCTGACCGAGGACGAGATGGTCCGGTCCGGGCCGGCCGGCGACAAGGACCTGCCCGGCTGGTTCCTCGACGGCCATCAGCGCCTGGTCAGCGCCCTGGAGCAGGCGGATCCAGGCATGACGTGCTGGACCTTCCTGGCGGCGCCGTCGCCGCTCGCGTTCTGGGCCCGTCGGCAGGCCCATGAGACCGCGATCCACCGGGTCGACGCGCAACTGGCGGAGGGCACGGGCCCAGCCGGTCTCGATCCGTTCGCTCCCGGCCTGGCCCGCGACGGTATCGACGAGCTCATCATGGGGTTCGGCCGCCGCCGGAGCAAGCGCGGCCTGCGTTCCGACCCACCGCGCTGGCTGGCGGTCCACGCCCGGCCGAGCCCCGGTCGCCGTGGCGACGGCGGGGAGACCGGCGAGCACGCCGACTGGGCGGTCCGCATGGGGACAGACTCCGCCGGGGTGGCCCGCGGCGTGATCCCGGGCGATGACGCTCCGGACGGGACGGGATGCGACCTAACGGGCCCTGCTGAGGCGCTCTACCTGCTGCTGTGGAACCGCGGCGGGACGGAAGGCCTGGAGATCAGCGGCGACCCCCGCGGGCTGGGCGTCTGGCGGGAGCAGGTATCCGTCCGCTGGTCCTGAACCGGGCATCGGTCCGGACCGAGATCCGCGCCTCGGCCTCCAATTCCGCGCCGGGACGCAGCCCCGTGACGTCTTCCAGGAACCGACCCGGCCCGGGGCCCGGTTCCCGCGCGGTGACCAGCGGCCGGACGTCCGCCGGCTCGGGCGGCTCCGGGGCCAGGTCCGTCCCGCCCGGTATGGCTCCGGCGGTGAACAGCGCGGCGGCGTCCTCGGCCGCCAGCCAGCCAGGAGCCAGCAGGTCACGGCCCGCCCCGGCGCCGGCCGCCCCACCTGCCGGCGGGCAACGGGCGACCGGCACCCCGAGACCGGCGACCGGTACGCCGTACACGGCGGCCGCCGCGGCCAGCTCCTCGTCGGCGCCTACGAGGAGGATCAGGTCAGCGCCGTCGGCGGCCGCCTGGAGCGCCTCGTGGAAGCGCACCGGAGAGGTGAGCTGAGCGCACAGCAAAGCGGCGATATCGTCCTGTGCCGTCAGTTCGAGCCCGGTGACCGTGGACAGCAGCCGCCGCCGGGGCGGCCCGAACGGGACCTGAGCGAGCACACTGCGCAGCGGTGCGGCGCATGGCGTCATGGCCGGCGTGTGCAGGGCATGGGCCGCGTTCAGCACGCTCGCGGTAACGCCCAGCGCGGCAGCCTGCTGCGTCAGCTGCCGGACAGCCGGGACGGGACCAGCCAGCACGTGCGATCGCGGGCCTTCGGCGGCGGCGACCATCAGCCCGCGGGGGGTCCGCAGCCTGGTTACCGTCGCCTCGTCAGCGATGACCCGTACCATCGCGGTGCGCGCGGCCGCCAGGCCCCTGCGGACCTCGCCATGCTGCGCGATCAGGCGCGCGGCCTCCGGGGCGGGCAGGCTGCCCGCCCACACCAGGCCGGCGATCTCACCGAGGCCGTGACCCACGGCGGCGGTGGCGCTGACCCCGAGTCCCTCCAGCCCCCGCAGGAGGCCGAGTGACCGGGCCAGCGTGGCCGTCTCGCCCGCTGTCCCGGCCGCGCGCCGCTGGGCCCCGCTCTCCGTGACCGCATCGCCGGGAAAGACCAGCACCACTCTCCCGCGGGCGCCGTACGAGACACGGACCCCGGCCCGGGTGACCATCGGGCCGCCGCGTACCGCGCTCGCCAGGCGGGCCGCGCGGCGGGCGCGTTCGGCCAGCTGATCCTGGTCTCCGGCGGTCATGGTCACCCGGATTTCACCGTCATCAGCCGGGTCCGCCGTTTCATGGCCCAACTGGTAAGCCAGGTTCTGGAACTCGCGATGTGACATTCGCGGGACAATGGCGGCAATTCGCTCCAGTGCGGCGGCGAGCGACCGGCGGTCCCGATTGCGGAGCGCGAAGACGCTGGTGGCCGTGGCTGAACGCGTGCGGCCGTCTTTAACCCGAATACCCATTCTTCCCCGGAATGCATTAATCGTGTCCCAGTTCCCGGCGGCTCGCGCTCCGCGTTAGCACGGCAGTTCCCGCAGGTGCCGGAAAAACGGGAGCACGACCGCCACGGGCCACAGGTCCTCGGGCTGGCTGGGACGTTGGCAGTACGGCATGCCGGGCGCCTCGATCACCTGCCCGGTCACGGCCAGCCGCGCGGACTGCGGCGTGGCCGCCCTCACTGTATTGAGCGCGAATATTGCCGGTCAAGGGCCATTAACCGACGTACCGATTCCCGGGTCATTTTCATTTCTGCACCGTAATGTCGGCTATGCAGACGGCCCTGCACCTTTTCCCTGGCATGCCGATGGAGGGAAGGCCCCGGTGTGGTGCGGAACGCAAATCGCCATCCCTTTGGAGGGCGTTGCTCCTGCTCGCGGGATGGCTCCCGGCGCGTCCCGTTCGGCATATGAAAGGTCTTTTGCCGGCCGCTCGGCCGGCTCCCGGACCCGCTGGGCGTCGGGGGCCAGCCGGTCCGGGGCGCCTGCGATGGCGCCGGCGGCCTCCCGCGGCGGTCCTGAGCATGCGCTATCCTCGGCGCATGCGTGCCGCCCGGCTGCTCCTTATCTAGCCACGCCGACCCAAGCCCCATCGGCGTGGCCGCCCCTCGTGAGCGAGGGGCCTTTTCATTCCCCGGGGCGCCATGGCAGGGCCAGATTCACGATGACACGCACGCGGCCGGACCTAAAAGGGTGAGGACACGCGGCCGGACCTAAAAGGGTGAGGAAACGATGACATCGGCGGAGAGCGCCGAGGCGCCGCAGCGCTACGACCCACGCGCTGTCCAGCAGAAGTGGCTGAGTCGCTGGGCGGAAATGGATACGTTCCGCGCGAGTGACGATCCGGCGGATGCCCGTGAGCGCGCCTACCTGCTCGACATGTTCCCCTACCCGTCCGGTGACCTGCACATGGGGCACGCCGAGGCATACGCGATCGGCGACGCTATCGCCCGGTACTGGTTCCAGATCGGCCGGAACGTGCTGCACCCGATTGGCTGGGACGCCTTCGGCCTGCCGGCCGAGAACGCGGCGATCCGCAACAACGCCCACCCCGCCGACTGGACGTACGCGAACATCGAGACGCAGGCGGAATCGTTCCGCCGTTACGCCGTCTCGTTCGACTGGTCGCGCCGGCTGGCGACGTGCGATCCGGAGTACTACCACTGGAACCAGTGGCTGTTCCTGCGGTTCTATGAGCGCGAACTGGCCTACCGCAGGGACGGTTACGTCAACTGGTGCCCGAAGGATCAGACCGTCCTGGCCAACGAGCAGGTCATCGACGGCCGGTGTGAGCGCTGCGGCACCGAAGTCATCCGCCGGACGCTGACCCAGTGGTACTTCCGGATCACCTCCTACGCCGACCAGTTGCTGGCCGACGCGGAAGCCCTCGAGGGGAACTGGCCCGAGCGCGTCCTGCTCATGCAGCGCAACTGGATCGGCCGGTCGGAGGGCGCCGAGGTGTACTTCGCAGTCGAGGGCCGCGACGAGCCGGTGACGGTGTTCACGACCCGTCCCGACACCCTCTACGGGGCCACGTTCTTCGTGGTGGCCGCCGACTCGCCGCTGGCTGAGGAGCTGTGCGGGCCCAGCCGGCTGGAGGAACTGCGCGGCTACGTCGCCGAGGTCCGCAAGCTGACCGACATCGAGCGCCAGGCCACGGGGCGGGAAAAGACCGGTGTGTTCCTGGGTACCTCCGTCGTCAACCCGGTCAACGACGAGCTGATCCCGGTCTGGGCGGCCGACTACGTACTGCCCGACTACGGGACTGGCGCGATTATGGCGGTTCCCGCGCACGACCAGCGTGATCTGGATTTCGCCCGGGCCCACGGCCTGCCTGTGCGGGTCGTGGTGGATACCGGCCAGCCAGATCCGGCCGTGACCGGCATCGCGACCGCGGGCGACGGCAAGCTGATCAATTCCGGCCCGCTGGACGGGCTCGGCAAGGCCGCGGCGATCGCGCACATCACGGCGATCCTGGCCAAAAAGGCCCTGGGCCACGCCGCCGTCAACTACCGGCTGCGTGACTGGCTGGTCTCCCGGCAGCGGTTCTGGGGGACGCCGATCCCGATCATCCACTGCCCATCCTGTGGCGAGGTGCCGGTTCCCGAAGAGGACCTGCCGGTCGTCCTGCCTGATCTGCGCGGGCGGGACCTGGTCCCCAAGGGCGTGTCGCCGCTGGCTGCCGCCACGGACTGGGTGAACGTGACCTGCCCCAAGTGCGGTGGCCCGGCCAAGCGCGACACCGACACCATGGACACGTTCGTCGACTCGTCCTGGTACTTCCTGCGGTATTGCTCACCGCACTACCCGGACGGGCCGTTCGACCCCGGCGACGTACGCCGCTGGGCGCCGGTCGACCTGTACGTGGGTGGCGTCGAGCACGCCATCCTGCACCTGCTGTACAGCCGGTTCTTCGTCAAGGTCCTGCACGACATGGGCATGGTCGACTTCCGTGAGCCGTTCACCCGGCTGCTGAACCAGGGCCAGGTCGTCAACGGCGGCAAGGCCATGTCGAAGTCGCTCGGCAACGGCGTCGACCTGGGCCAGCAGCTGGCCGCGCACGGCGTCGACGCGATCCGGCTCACGATGATCTTCGCCAGCCCGCCGGAGGACGACATCGACTGGGCCGACGTGCGGCCCGAGGCCATGGTGAAGTTCCTTGGCCGGGCGTGGCGGATCGCCGATGACGTCGCGGCGGCCGGATCGTCCCGGCCGGGCGGGGAACCGGGCGACATGGCTCTCCGTCGCGTCACGCACCACACCATCGACGATGTCACCGGGCTGGTGGAGGCGCGCCGGCTGAACGTGGCCGTGGCCCGGCTGATGGAGCTGGTGACCGCCGCGCGGCGGGCCATCGATTCCGGGCCGGGCGCGGGCGACCCGGCGGTCCGTGAGGCGGCGGACGTGCTGGCCGTACTCCTGTCGCTGTTCGCCCCGTACACGGCCGAGGAGTGCTGGGAGCTGTTGGGTCACGACCGGTCGGTGGCCAGGGCCGGCTGGCCGGTCGCCGACCCCGCCCTGCTGGTCACGGAGTCGGTCACCGCGGTCGTTCAGGTGAACGGGAAGGTCAGGGACCGGGTCGAGGTGCCGCCTGCCATCAGCGAAGACGATCTGCGTGAGGTGGCCCTGGCTGCCCCCGGTGTCATCCGCGCGCTGGGCGGCCAGTCCATCCGGAAGGTCATCGTACGCGCGCCCAAGCTGGTCAACATCGTCGTCGGCTGAGCGCGCCCGCGTGGCCGGGTCCGGCCGCCTGGCCCAGGCCACGCGGGCCGGCTCCTAGACGCGGCGGAGCACGGCCACCACTTTGCCGAGAATGGTGGCCTCGTCGCCCAGGATCGGGGCGTAGACCGGGTTGTGCGGGATCAGCCAGACGTGCCCGTCGCTCTTCTTGAACGTCTTGACGGTCGCCTCGCCCTCTGGCCCCTCACCTTCGACCATGGCCGCGACGATCTCGCCGTTCTCCGCGTTCGGCTGCGAGCGGACCACCACCCAGTCCCCGTCGGTGATGGCGGCGTTGATCATCGAGTCTCCGCTCACCTTCAGCAGGAAGTGCTCACCCTCGCCGACCAGTTGCTTCGGCAGCGGGAAAACGTCCTCGACGCGCTGCTCAGCGATGATGGGACCACCGGCGGCGATCCGGCCGACCAGGGGAACGTACGCGGCTTCCTGTGACGGAATGTCAAATACGGCGACCGGGGCCTCGGCCGTTTCCTCCTCGTCCGGTTCGATTTCGGGGCGGACGGCCGGATGGCCGGGCAGCCGGACCTCCACGGTCCGCGGGCGCCCCGCATCCCGGTGCAGGTACCCCTTCGCCTGGAGTGTCGAAAGCTGGTAGGAGACGCTCGACGTGCTCGTCAGCCCGACCGCTTCGCCAATTTCCCGCATCGATGGCGGATAGCCGCGCTTCTGCACCGAGTCACGGATTACCTGAAGCACCTTGCGCTGGCGCCAGGTGAGCACATGACCCGGCTCCGGCTTGTCCGGCGTCACCGGAACAACAGGCGGAACGCTGCCTTTCGGCTTACGTCCCGGTTTTCCCTTGGGCCGGGGAGCCTCACCGACGGCTGCGGCCACTCCCTCGGCGTTATCCGTACTGCCGTTGTCCATCAGACGACCTTCCAATCCGGCTAATGCCTATCTGATGCCGAGGGTAGTTGCTGGCCTCCGTGATCTCAAACATCTGTTCGACGTGTCGTCACAATGTCAGACCCGCCCGGTACAAAGATGTCGTAGGTTCGTTCGATCGAACAGGTATACGATCGAACAGCAGCATTCGAATGAACGTTTGATGAGGAGGTCGGCATGAGCGTTCTGCCTGTAGAGGAGCAGCCGTCGGGGGCCGTCCCTGCCGATACGGGAAGCGGATCGCGGGGGCCGCGGTTCCGGCCGGGTGGCGCCACGGCGCGGCCGGCGGTGCATCCGCTTTTCCCGGTCAGGAAGTGGCTGCTGCCGGACGGGGACTGCATCTTTCCCGGCGGCGGCCGGGCTTTCCCGGGCCGGGTCGCGCCCGGTCACGTGCGGCCCGGGCGCGCGGCCGGGCCCGGGGCCCAGCGGGCCGCCCGGCCGTCGGCTGATGCCGGGCGGACGGCTGATGCCGGGCGGACCATCCGGCCATCGGCTGCCGCCCGGCGGCCTGTCCAGTCGCTGACGGGCGTCCCGGTGCTGTCCGGGCCGGTGCTTTCCGGTCCGGTGGTGCCGGCGGCCGGACGGGCGACCGGCGCGGCCGCATGTCACCGGCTGCGTCTGACCAGGCGAGGCCGGATCGTGCTGGCGGTGCTGGCGGTGCTCGTGGTCTGCGGCCTGTTCGTGGCGGGGGCCAGCGCGGCCCAGGCCAGTGGTCCTGCCTCCGCGCACGGAGGGCCCGGCGCGGCCGAGCGGGTGGTCGTCCAGCCCGGCGACACGCTGTGGTCGATCGCTCAGAGCGCGGCCCCGAACGCCGACGCGCGGACCATCGTGCAGGAGATACTGCAGGCCAACCGGCTCACGACCGCCGACATCACCGCCGGCCAGCGGCTGTGGGTGCCGCGGGGCTAGCCACCAGCGCCGCCAGCGCGTTAACCGCTGGCGATGCCGTGACACGCCGGCCGGGTTGGCAGTGATCCTGTGCTGCCAGCGTTTTCAGGATCCACTCGCCGGAAACTTGCGGCGAGTAGGTCCCGTGGTCTACGGTAACCACAACATCTAGTAGTTACATGGATGTGTTTTATCCACAACTTGTGTCCCGGCCGGGACGTGAGGCGGATAACCGTCGAGGAGGTGTGGACGCATGCACTGTCCCTTCTGCAGGCACCCGGACAGCCGGGTGATCGACAGCCGGACGGCCGACGATGGCGTGGCGATCCGTCGCCGGCGGGCATGTCCTGCGTGCGGAAAGCGTTTTACCACTCAGGAGACGGTCATCCTGATGGTGGCCAAGCGGAGCGGGGTGACGGAGCCTTTCGTCCGGGACAAGATCGTCCGTGGCGTCCGTCGCGCGTGCCAGGGCCGCCGGGTCGACGAAGACCAGCTCGCGATCCTGGCCCAGCGCGTGGAGGAGACGATCAGGTCCCGAGGCTGTGCCGAGGTTCCCTCGCACGAGGTCGGCCTGGCCATCCTGGGCCCGCTGCGGGAGCTCGACGAGGTCGCTTATCTGCGCTTCGCCTCTGTGTACCGGGGATTCGAGTCTCTGGCGGACTTTGAGAAGGAAATCGAGGCGCTGCGCGAAGAGCACGTGAGCCTGCCGCTCGCGGCCCAGCAGGCAGAGGAAGAGCCGGCGCCGTAGACGCGGCCCCAGGCTAATCAACCGTAGCGCAGTCGGCACAGGGCGATTAACCGCGCGGTAATTGACCGCAGCTGATCGCAGGAAAACACCTAATAAGGCATGAGCGGCCCGGGTTGAGGCCGCGGAAGGGGGCTTTGGCATGACGGAGACGGTGAGCGGGTCCGCCGGCGCTAAGGGCAAGAACCCGCGCAAGGGGCTCAGGATTGACCGGATCCACACCACGAAGGGCGTTCATCCCTACGACGAAGTCACGTGGGAGCGCCGCGACGTCGTCATGACGAACTGGCGCGATGGGACGGTCAACTTCGAGCAGCGGGGCGTCGAGTTTCCTGACTTCTGGTCCTTCAACGCCGTCAACATCGTCACGACCAAGTACTTCCGCGGTGCGGTGGGTACCCCGCAGCGCGAGTGGAGCCTCAAGCAGCTGGTTGACCGGGTGGTCGGCGTCTACGTGGACACCGGCCGGAAGTACGGCTATTTCGCCTCGGACGCCGACGCCGAAGTCTTTGCGCACGAACTCAAGTACGCCCTCATCCACCAGGTCTTCAGCTTCAACTCGCCCGTCTGGTTCAACGTCGGCACGCCGTCGCCGCAGCAAGTGTCCGCGTGCTTCATCCTGGCCGTGGACGACACGATGGACTCCATCCTGGACTGGTACAAGGAAGAAGGCCTGATCTTCAAGGGCGGTTCCGGCGCCGGGGTCAACCTGTCCCGGCTGCGTTCCAGCAAGGAACTGCTCTCCTCCGGGGGCACGGCCAGCGGCCCGGTGTCGTTCATGCGGGGGGCCGACGCCTCGGCCGGCACCATCAAGTCGGGCGGAGCCACCCGCCGGGCCGCGAAGATGGTCGTCCTCGACGTCGATCACCCGGATGTCGAGGAATTCATCGAGACCAAGGCGCGCGAGGAAGAGAAGGTGCGCATCCTCCGCGACGCGGGGTTCGACGTGGACCTTGGCGGTAAGGACATCGTGAGCGTCCAGTACCAGAACGCCAACAACTCCGTCCGCGTCTCGGATGAGTTCATGCGGGCCGTTGAAGACAACGGCGACTTCGACCTGCTGGCCCGCCGCACGGGCGAGGTGATCAGCCGGGTCGGGGCCAAGGGGCTGCTGCGCAAGATGGCCCAGGCGGCCTGGGACTGCGCGGACCCGGGCATTCAGTACGACGGCACCATCAACGACTGGCACACCTGTCCAGAGTCCGGCCGGATCACCGCCAGCAACCCGTGCTCGGAGTACGTGCACCTGGACAACTCGTCGTGCAACCTGGCCAGCATCAACCTGCTGAAGTTCCTCCGCGAAGACGACACGTTCGACGTGCGGCGCTTCCAGCAGATCACCGAGCTGATCATCACCGCGATGGACATCTCCATCTGCTTCGCCGACTTCCCGACGCAGAAGATCGCCGAGACGACGCGGGCCTATCGCCAGCTGGGTATCGGGTATGCCAACCTGGGCGCGCTGCTGATGGCGACCGGGCACGCCTACGACTCGCCCGGCGGCCGGGCCATCGCGGCGGCCATCACGTCGCTGATGACCGGCACGGCGTACAAGCGCTCCGCGGAGCTGGCCGCAGTGGTCGGCACGTTCGACGGGTACGAGCGCAACGCGGTCGGCCACAAGCGGGTCATGCGCAAGCACGCTGACGCCTCCGACCAGATCCGGACGGTCGGCCCGATGGACCGCGAGATCCTTTCCGGCGCCCTGACCGCCTGGCAGGAGTGCCTCCGGATCGGCGAAACGAACGGGTACCGCAACGCCCAGGCGAGCCTGCTGGCCCCCACCGGATGCCTAACCGGGAACACCCTGGTAACGACCGACAGGGGTATGACGCGCCTCTCCGAACTCGGCGACGTCTACGGGGACCGCTGGCAGGATCTGGGCATCGGGGTGTCCACCGATGAGGGACCACGCCAGGCGACCAAGTTCTTCGTCAATGGCGAGGAACCGACACGCCTTGTCACGACGGAGGGCGGCTACCGCATCCAGGGCACGCTGACTCACCGGGTAAAAGTCGTGGAGCCAGCGACCGGTACGTGGGTCTGGAAGCGCCTGGCGGACATCGTCCCTGCAGATGTGATTCCGCTCCAGATGGGCACCCTAGTGGGCGAGCCGCGGCATGTTCCGCTACCAATTCTGGACCAGGCTTATTACACCGGAGATCGCCATGTCCGCGTGCCCGAGGCAGTAACACCGGAGCTTGCCGAGCTGGTTGGCTACTTCATGGGGGACGGGAGCCTGCACGCAAAGGGAATCCGGCTGTGTGCGGCGAACACAGACCTTGATGTCGCGGAGCGGCTCGGCGTGCTAGCGAAGGAGCTTTTCGGCATCTCGCCGACGATCACGCCCCAGGACGGTTACCAGGAGCTGAGCCTTTCCTCGGTCCGGCTCGCACGCTGGTGGCAGGCGGCCGGATTCGCAAAGGAGCTCCCCGCAGGCGGCCACACCGGGAAGGGCTGGATTCCCAGGATTCCTTCGGCGATCCTGGAGGCGAACGATCGCGTCGTGTACAGCGCGTTCCTGCGCGGCCTCTTCGAAGCCGACGGGACCGTTGTGCAGGGCGTGCCCAGCCTGTCAACGGCAGCTGAGTCCTTCGCGGCTGAGATCCGGACCCTGATGCTCGCGATGGGTCTTGCCACCACGACGCGGAAGACGGTGAGCGGCTGGGGCGGCCCGGTGCTCCAGATCAGGCTTCGTAATGTCGACCATGCGCTGAGTTTCAGCGAATACGTTGGCTTCATTGGTGAGCGCAAGGCATGCCTGGTCGCCGCCCTGGAACCGGACGCCTCGGCGAGAAAGGATTACGTCTTCCTCGCGGACGAGACATGGGCAGAGCTGATCCCGCCTGGCCATTCGGCTCGAAACGCTGCGCAGGTGTCACGGCGCAAGCACGGCGGGGTTCCCCGCATGCTGGCCAGGAGGATCTTCGAGGAGACCCTCGACCAGCGGCTCGGAAAGGCGCTCGGCTACCTGTTCGAGTCGGTGACGGGCAACGACGACGGCGGAGTCCAGCCGACCTACGACCTGTCGGTGCCGGACAATGTCACGTACGTGGCGAACGGCATGGTAAGTCACAACACCATCGGCCTGATGATGGACTGTGACACCACGGGCATCGAGCCCGACCTGGCTCTGGTGAAGTTCAAGAAGCTCGTCGGCGGCGGCTCGATGCAGATCGTCAACCAGACCGTGCCGCAGGCCCTGAAGAATCTCGGCTACCAGCCGGAGCAGATCGAGGCGATCACCGAGTACATCGCCGAGCACGGTCACGTGGTGGACGCTCCCGGCCTCAAGCTCGCGCACTACGAGGTCTTCGACTGCGCGATGGGGGAGCGGGCGATCAGTCCCATGGGGCACGTCCGGATGATGGCCGCGGTCCAGCCGAACCTCAGCGGCGCGATCAGCAAGACCGTGAACATGCCGGAGAGCGCCACGGTCGAGGACATCGAGAAGATCTACTTCGAGGGCTGGAAGCTCGGCCTCAAGGCGCTCGCGATCTACCGCGACAACTGCAAGGTCGGCCAGCCGCTCTCGGCCGCGAAGAACAAGGTGGCGAGCACCGATCAGGAGGAAGCCGCCAATCCAGCGGAGCCGGCCGTGCACCGGCCGGTCCGCCGGAAGCTCCCGCGCCAGCGGCCCGCCACGGTCACCAAGTTCTCCGTGGCCGGTGCGGAAGGCTACATGACCGTCTCGAACTACCCGGACGACGGCGTGGGTGAGGTCTTCCTCAAGCTCGGCAAGCAGGGCTCGACGCTGGCGGGCGTAATGGACGCCTTCTCGATCGCCATCTCCGTCGGCCTGCAATACGGCATTCCGCTCGAGTCCTACGTGGCCAAGTTCACCAACATGCGGTTCGAGCCGGCTGGGCTCACCGACGACCCGGACGTCCGGATCGCCAGCTCGGTCATGGACTACATCTTCCGGCGGCTGGCCCTGGATCACCTGCCCTACGACCAGCGCGCGGAGATGAGCATCCTGTCGGCCGCCGAGCGGAGCGCCCAGCTCGCCGGAGAGGACCCGGGCGCGCTGGCCGAGGAGGTCGACCCCGAGGAACTGGCTCAGTCGGCCCCCGTCGAGCCGCTGCACGCGGAGCGTGCGGAGCGCGAGGAGCGGCACGGGCCGGAGGCCACGCCGCGCCCGGCCGCCCAGGCCGACCAGGCGTCTCCCACCGCCGGGGCGCACAACTCGGTCGAGCTGATCGAGTCCCACCAGGGCCGCACCGCGGACGCGCCCCTGTGCCTCACCTGCGGCACGAAGATGCGCCCCGCGGGCAGCTGCTACGTCTGCGAAGGCTGCGGCTCCACCAGCGGCTGCAGCTAGAACCGGGCGGTATTGCATCAGATGCAACATACCGGTGCTTCCCTGGTCTGAAGGCTGGGGAAGCACCGGCGCTGCACTAGTGCCGGCACTGGACATGACTCAGTTGCTACCGCTGGTAGCATGATGTCATGAGTGCTGAGCCGGTCCGCGGGGAAGAGCAGGACAAGGGACTGCAAGAGATGGTTCGTCTTGTCGGTGCTCTTAGCGCGCACGAGCCAGCCGAGCTAGCCGAGCTGCTCAGGGGGCGCAGGCTCGGGCAGGACGCTAGGCGGGCCATCGAGGCCATTGCCGCCCTCCAGATCGTCGATAAGCCTTTGCAGGCGGGAGAATTGTTTCCGTTGCTCGGAGCCGGGGGAGGCGGAGGAGCCGGGGTCGAGGCGGACGTCATTGCGGGCAATATGGTTGTGCAAATCAAGCATGCTGGCGCAGCCCGCAAGGTCAGTGTTTCGATGCCAGAGAATCTCACTGCCGCTGTTCAGCAGCGAGTCGGGCGCGGAAAGTTTAGCCAGTATGTGACTGAGGCCGTTGCCCGGCAGTTTGAACTGGATTTGCTTGCCGAGTTGTCGGAATTGCTCACGTCTGAGCATGGGCCAGTTCCTGAGGAGTACCTGGAAGAGGCCCGGGCCGCGTGGCCGGACGGCGAGTAGCCGTGGGCGGCAGCCTGATTCTCGGTAGCGAGGGGCTATTCAAGCTGGCCGCGGGTGACCGGCGTGCTCGGGGCTATCTGGAGACGGCCATCGCCCGGCGTGCCCGGGTCGCAGTCAGCGCGATTACTTTGACTGAGGTGCTCAGAGGCGATAAGCGTGATGCGGCCGTGCACCGTGTACTGTCCAGGATCACGATCGTGCCGGTGACTCCCGAGATCGCACGCCGGGCCGGCGAACTGCTTGGAGCGACCGGCCTTTCCGGTCATCGCTGCGCTATAGATGCCGTGGTGGCGGCGACAGCGCTGGCGATGGAGCGGCCGACCGTGCTGTTGACCAGCGACCCGGACGACCTGACCAGGCTGGTAGAGGAGCCAGAGAGGCCCAAAGCTCAGCGCATCGCCGTGGTTCACGTCTGACGCGTCGTCCTCCCTGGTTGCACGGCCGGCCCAGCAGTGTTGAGAACCCGGCCGCCCAGTGGCCCGCGGTCGGCCAGCTGGGCGAAGGCAGGCTGCGGCCGTCCGATGTCCCAGGGTGACAGCACGCCTTCCGCGTACGCTGCGTCCCAGCCGGGCGGGGTCGTCGTCCGTGCCCGCGGCCCGCGGCCGCGGCGCGCGCTATCCCTCGTAGTGGGTCGGCGGGAACGGCGCACGCTCGCCCTCAATCAGCAGCTCGTCCTTATCTTCCTCGCGCCGGATCTCGGCCCGCTCCTCCTGGTACTGCTCGGTATCCCGGATATCGAGCTCCAGCGGCGGCGTATCGGTGGCCGGCGGCACGTCGTCGGGATTGAACGGATCGAGACCCACCTCGACGCGTTCGTCCTCCGCCTCGTGGGCCAGCAGGTCATCGTCGAGGTTCTTCTCCGGCAGGCCACCGTGCACGTGGCGGTCCCTGTGGAAGAGGCCGTCGGCCTCGTCTGAACTTCGTGAACCCATGACGCCTCCCGTACCCGGCCGGTGCGGCCATATTCATCCACCTGGCCGCCTCCGGCTCAACGATGTCACACCCGGAAATGACGGGCGGCCCGCACCCGCCTGCACCCGCCCGCCCGTGCGCCTCGCGTGGCCTCCCGCCGGGTCGCCGCCTCCCGCCAGGCTGCCGTTCCCCGCCGGGTAGTCTTCCCCGCCGGTGCGGGGGAGGCTGATCTCGAGGCCAGCTGGCAGCAGGCATCACTCCAGCGGAACAACGCTTCACCCGGATGCTCGGCCGGCGCCTGACCCTGGCCTGTCCGGCCACGGAACGGCGTCTGATTCCCGGCATAATGGCGAGGTGCATCAGCCGGAGATCCAGGTCAGGCCCGTCGGTAATGGCGACCGCCCGATGATCGCCTGGCTCATGGTGGAACTCTGGGGCTCCGCGCAGCAGATCGTTCATCAGACCGTCTTCCGGCCCGCCGAACTGCCCGGGCTGATCGCCGAGCGGGCCGGCCGGCTGGTGGGGCTGCTCACCTACCACGCGGACGGCGGGGTGCTGGAGGTCGTGACGCTCAACGCGCTCGAACGCCGAACCGGCGTGGGCACCGTCCTGATGGAGACCGTGGCCGACGACGCCCGGCGGCTGCGGTGTCATGAGATCCGGCTGACGACCACCAATGACAACCTGGACGCGATCCGCTTCTACCAGCGGCGCGGCCTGCGGCTGGTGGCCCTGCGCCCGGGCGCCGTCGACCGTGCCCGGCTCGAAAAGCCGGAGATTCCGCGGGCCGGCGCCTACGGAATTCCGCTGCGCGACGAAATCGACCTCGCGCGCCGCGTATGAGAGCGCGTTTGAACCGCCACGCGCCGCAAAGCCGTGTAGACGTCGATAAGGAGACGAAATTCCGGAAAAACTCGCCCTGCTCACCGCTCGGCGCGCACGATTCTTACAGATGGCGTCGTAAGTGATACTTGACGTGCCCGCGGCGGCGGGGTCCATCATGGGGAAGCAGCGGCCCGCCCCTACCGGATCATGGAAGTACCCGACATGAATCTCACCCCATCCGTGTGCTGAGGTGCACGGCTGGTTATGCGCTATACAGGGGACTAGGTGCGAGGAAGCGAGATGCTGCCAAACGACAGAGTTCAGCCCGCGGCGCCAGCCGTTCCCGGTCGGCTCGCCCGCGTACATAATGCTTTCCGGCGGGCTCCGCTTCCGCTGAAGATCGGCCTGATCGTCCTCGCGATCATTCTCTGCGGGCCGGAGATCGGCATCGTCCTCCTCGTGGCCATGATCTACGCCGTATACGCGGTGGCCAAGGGACGCCCCACCCTGCTCGCGTCGCTGTCGGTCGCCGTCTGGGGGCTGGTGGCGGCCGGTTTTGCCGGGGCCAGCACATCCTGGCTCTACCTGCTGCTCCTTCTGCCGTTCGCGGTCGCCGTGGCCGCCCATGCTGGCCCGCTGGCCCGCTGGCACGTGCCCTGCCGCACCGTGGCCTGGGCTCTGCTCTGGTCGATTCCGGTCGGGGTCGGGGCCCTGCGCGGCTGGCCCGCCGAGCCGTTCATCGGAATTGCCGCCGCCTGGCTGATCGCCTGCATCGTCCTCGTCTGGCGGCTGGCCAAGGGGTCGCAGGAAGCGCACCTCTACGGGGCCGAAGCGGGCCGCGGGAGGGGAGCACATGGGCCGCCGGGTAGCGTGGACGCACCGAACAGCGCGTACGGCGTGCGGGCGCAGGCGGCCGCCGCCCCGCATGACCCGGCCGCCCGCGACCAGCCGACCGTCGAACCGCTGCCGGACATCTCGGTGGCCGAGGCGATGGCCGAGCTCGACAGGATGATCGGGCTTGCCCCGGTAAAAGAGCAGGTCAGGTCGATTGCCGCGTCAATCGAGGCCGCCCGGCGGCGCGCCATTGCCGGCGTCGTCACCGAAAAGCCGATGCGCCATTTTGTCTTCCTGGGGCCGCCTGGCACAGGTAAGACCACCGTTGCCCGGGTGGTCGCGAAAATCTTCTATGCGTTCGGCCTGCTGGAAAAGCCGACGGTGGTCGAAGCGCATCGCGCTGACCTGGTCGGGGAGTATCTCGGCGCCACCGCGATAAAGACCAATGAGCTGATCGATTCCGCGCTCGGCGGGGTGCTTTTTATCGATGAGGCTTACAGCCTGGTCAATGAGGGTGACGGCCAGAGCGACCGGTTCGGTATCGAGGCCGTCCAGGCCCTGCTCAAGCGGGCCGAAGACGACCGGGAAAACCTGATCATCATCCTGGCGGGCTACGAGAAACAGATGGAAACGTTTCTGGGCTCGAATCCGGGACTGGCCTCCCGCTTCGCCACCAGGATCAAGTTTTCCAGCTACGCGCCCGCCGAACTGCTGGCCCTCGCGGAGTCGCTGCTGGATCGGCGCAGCGAGAACCTCGACGCCGACGCCCGGCCCGCCCTGTGGCGCATGCTGGAAGACGTGGGCCGCCGCCGGCTCACCGACGAGCTGGGCAACGGGCGGTTCATCCGCAGTCTGCTGGAAAAGGCGGGACAGGCCCGCGACGTCCGGGTGATGACGACGGGCGCCGAGCCGGGGCCGGAGGAGCTGGTCACGATCCAGGCCGGTGACCTTCAGCGGGCCTTCGCCGAGCTGACCTCCCGGCTGCGCGGCTATACCGACACCCCGACCCTGGAGAGCGCGTTCGCCGAGCTGGACGAGCTGATCGGACTGGAGCCGGTCAAGCAGCAGGTCCGGGCGATCGCGGCCCAATTGCAGGTCGCGAAGCTGCGCGGCCGGCAGGGCCTGACCAGCCAGCCGCCGACCCGGCATTTCGTCTTCACGGGGCCGCCGGGTACCGGCAAGACCACGGTGGCGCGCATCCTCGGGCGTATCTTTGCGGCCCTCGGCCTGCTCGTCCGCCCCGAGGTGGTCGAGGCCCAGCGCGCCGATCTCGTCGGCGAGCATCTCGGCGCGACCGCGATCAAGACCAGCAAGCTGGTGGATTCCGCCCTCGGCGGGGTGCTGTTCATCGACGAGGCGTATTCGCTGCACAACGAGGGTTACCCCGGCGGCGACGCGTTCGGCGCCGAAGCCGTCCAGACGCTGCTCAAGCGTGCCGAGGACGACCGGGACCGGCTCGTCATCGTGCTGGCCGGCTACCCGGCCGACACGGACCGCTTCCTGCGCAGCAATCCGGGGCTGGCCTCCAGGTTCGGCACCCGCATCGAGTTCCCGAGCTACTCGCCGCAGGACCTGGCCGACATCACCACCCTGCTCGCAGAGCAGGCCGGCGACGCGTTCGACGCCGACGCGGTGCACGTACTCGGCAGGATCTTCCGCCACGCTGGCGGTGTGGAGCGGCGGATCAACGATCTCGGCAACGGCCGGTTCGCCCGCTCCCTGTTCGAGCGCGGGTGCGCCCACCGGGATGTCCGCGTAGTGCGGCTCGGCGAGGCCGCAACCGCCGAGGATCTGACCACCCTGACCGCCGGCGACCTCCGCGCCGCCTACCGCGAGCTGGCCGGCGAGCAGGCGATCGGGCTCACCAGCCCGGCGCTGTAGTCCAGGCCGGATCACCCGCCAGATCCGCCAGACCCGCCAGACTCGTCCGGTCGGCCGAAGCCGCCCCCGCCGGGAGTTTGGAGCACGAAGACGTCCCCGGCCGCGGCCTGGACGGAGTCACAGCCGCTCATCGGCGTCACGGAACCGTCCGGGTGCGCCATCCAGTGCCGCCCGAGCGCGCCCGGCGAGCCGCCTGCCATGCCGAACGCGGGGACGCGGCGATGCCCGCTGAGCGTCGTGACTGTCATCGGCTCGAGGAAGCGAAGCCGCCGCACGCCGCCGTTCCCGCCGCGCCAGCGCCCCTCCCCGCCGCTGCCGTGGCGGATCTCGTACGACTCCAGCCGCACCGGGTAACGCCATTCGAGGACTTCAGGATCGGTGAGCCGCGAGTTGGTCATCTTCGTTTGCACCACATCGGTCCCGGCGAACCCGTCGCCCGCGCCGGATCCGCTGGCTACCGTCTCGTAATACTGGTACCGCGCGTCGCCGAACGTCACGTTGTTCATCGTCCCCGATCCCTCGGCCATAACGCCGAGCGCCGCGTACAGCGCCCCGGTGACCGCCTGCGAAGTCTCCACGTTGCCGGCCGCGACGGCGGCCGGGTACTCCGGCGACAGCATCGTGCCCGGCGGGATGATCACGTTTATCGGCTTCAGGCACCCGGAGTTCAGCGGGAT
>Ga0181530_10001887_pt1 | contig 25769 bp, 24 predicted proteins | sample PEATcosm2014_Bin_42_FD_119769 | JGI IMG/M metagenome (GOLD analysis project Ga0181530, IMG submission 119769) | Peatland microbial communities from MTU Mesocosm Facility, Houghton, MI, USA - PEATcosm2014_Bin10_60_metaG | ecosystem: Environmental > Terrestrial > Soil > Wetlands > Peat | place... | reverse complement strand
TTGGGTGATGTGGTGCGGAGTGTTGAGAGCGACGACGCGAGCGAGACGTGCCATGCGAATAGGCAGTGCGGAACACGGGCGCATTTTCTCAAGAAAACGTTCCGTCTGTCACCGGTTTTACCCACCGGTTTTACCCAATATGACCTTTACAAAGACGCACAGGGTAACGTTTTCGTTAAGGGCAAGGGCGGAGTTGGGGAGGCGATCCCAACGGGATTGAAGATCAAGTGAATATGAGCGGGCCTTTCGATGATCGTGTAACGATTTACCTCGCTATTGAAAGCGTGGAACTGACAGCATCCCTGTTGACGGAGCGGCTCGGGGTACGCGCAGACAGACACTGGGCTATCGGCGAAAATCGTGGCAGGACAGGAAAGTACTGGGAATGTCATGGTTGGGTTGTCGAGACGATAATACGTTCCGAAGAGCACGGCGGGCGCTCAGCTTCTGAGCTTATCCCAATCGCCATTGGCAGATTCCAGGACAAAATGGCACCGTTCGCCAAAGCCGTTTCGTCATTAGGGTCCTTGGCGCGAAGCTATATTGTGCTGGCCATCCTTGCCGAGGAGATCCCTGGCATCGAGTTGAATCATTCATTCCTGCAACTCCTGACCGACCTCGGAGGAACGTTTCAAGTCGATATCAGTGCACCGGCTCCCGTCTCTTCATCCGCCTAACCCCGGCACTCAATGAAGATCGTACCAGAGTATCGATTCGAGATTGACAAGGCGAGGTGGCCAACCGGTCTCGGACAAAACCGCTCAGGACATGGCGAAACAGATAGAACGTGACCTGGAAATAGATGCTCGCAGGGCGTTCCATGATGTGAAACAGGGTGATGTCGGTGACCGCACGCTAGCGGAATTGAAGGAAGATGCCAAGGCCATCTATGCAGAATACGGAAGAACACCGCCAAAGTGGATGCAATGACCGACCGAGGGCTGGCGATGAATAATGACGCAATGAAGGTTATCGAACGGATTGTCGGAATTCCTTGTTCGCGAAAGGAAGTTGGACGAATGCGGAGTTTGAGCCTAGGGTTCGGGCAGGAGGTCAAGAGCGCGCTCAAACTCAATGAGAAGGACTACAGGGAATGGGAAATCGGAACCTACCGAAGCGCCTGGCGGGTTACGCAACGGGCTACCATCCTATGCGGAAGTCAGGATGTCGTTGACTCGATCGACGAACTAAATGTCGCTCTGGCGCGAGTGGACTTAGGCCGATTCGCGTCCCTGCGACAGGTCTCCGACTTTGACATCCGCATTGACTTCGACAGTGGCGTCGCCGTCGATTTTCTTGCTGCGGCGAGTGATGATGATGAGTACTTCCACGTATTTTGTCCCGGTGGACAGTACATTGAGCTTTCCGCGCGAGGCGGATGGAAGACCGGCCCGACAAATAAGCCTTGGGCCGACCCCGGAGTCGCCGGGGATCTCACGCCATGAGCGTTCCAAAGTGGTGACTGTGAAGAAGGGTGAGAAACCGGTGAGAAACCGGTGACGAGAAACCGGTGACAGACGGAACGTTCCCGCGCCACCACGACGTCGCTCCTGTGAGCCGAGGGCGTGCCCCCAGCTCAATTGCTACTGACCTGTTGCCTACCCCAGCCGCCGTTTCACCTGCGCCGCCGCTTCGCCTACGGCCACATCCACCGCCTGGCGCGTCTTGCGCTCCACCAGTTCCACCATCCCGGCGGCGAGCTTCTTGCCTACTACGATGCGCCACGGCACGCCAATCAGGTCCGCGTCTTTGAACTTCACGCCGGGCCGCTCGTCGCGGTCGTCCAGCAGCGCATCGATTCCCAGCGACAGGCACTGGTCGTAGATCCCGCGCGCCGCCCCGGCTTGCGCCGCATCGGAGTTGTTGGCCGGCGTAATCACCACCTGGAACGGCGCGATAGCCGCCGGCAGCATCATGCCGTCCTTGTCGTGGGGGAAACAGGGGAAACAGGGGGGAAACAGGGACAGCCTGAACTGCGCGATTTCGACTGCACCCCAAAAGCGAGGTGCGGAAATTACGCGCTGGTTATCGGTCCCCGCCCTATTGCCCGCTATTGCCGCCCATGGCGTACATCAGGTTCTGCACGTGGCTGGGACTGCCGGTGAACATGCCCACGGGAAGCTCGCGGTATTTCATCATCTGGCGGTAAATGTAATCTTCCAGGCTGGAGTTGATGCCCCAACCGGCCAGGTAGGACAGGCGCAGGTCGCCGTCGTGATTGATGTCGGCGCCTTCGGTCCAACGTCCCAGATCGGATCTCTGCCCGGCATAGGTGGCAAATAGATCGATAGCCGAGCCGATTCCGATGTCCCTCAGGGATTGCGCCACCAGGGCGTAACTCGGCTGGTCGAGGCGCTCTTCGATTTCGTCGATATTGACTTGGAACGGCGCCACCTGCCCCATGAAGACCATGTCGTAGCCCTGCCCGTTGATGGTGTTGGCCCAGACCGTGGCGTTGGGGAAGGCTTCGAAGAAGGTCGCCAGCTCGCTGCGCACCGTGCGCTCGTCGCTTTCATAGAGCGGCACGTAGAGGCTGAACATCCCGCCCGGATTCAGATGCCGCTTGACGGCCTCGAAGTACTCTTTCGAATAAAGCGCGGCCGTGCCCTTGACGAACACGTCCAGCGGATCGGAGGCGATGATGTCGTACATATCCGTGGTGGTCATCAGGTAGTGGCGGGCATCGTCATAGATGATCCGGGTCTTCGGATTGTGCAGCACGTCGTAATCCTGGCGGTAAAAATAACGCGTGGAAGTGGGCGGAATCACCGGCTCGATCTCGCACACGGTGATGTGCTCGATCGACGGATAGCGGGTGAAGGTCCCGGCTGAAACCCCCGCGCCGAAGCCGATTCCCAGCACCGATTTCGGATTGCGATGAATCAGCGCCGGCAGGTGCCCCACCATGCGCTGCAGTTTCATATCGTAGGGTTCGGTGGTGGCTTCCACGTGGCCATTGACGTCCACTTCGATGGCCCCGTCGTTCCATTGCGTAATGGCCACCGAAGAGTTGATGCCCTCGGCGGTGTAAAGCACTTTCGAGGAGCTCGCTGAAATCGGCAGGCGGCGGCCATATGCAATGAGCTTGCCGGGAATCGGATCCAGGTTGACCGCCAGGAACACCGCCGCCACCAGCGAGACCACCAGCCATCCGGCCATGGCGCGCGCCTGGTATTGCTTGACGTAAGGCGCCAGCACGAAAAGGGCGCTGGCCGCCGACGCCAGCAACAGGATGCGCTGCGCCTGCTGCGTGCCGATCCACGGAACCACGATCAGGCTGATTCCCAGGGCCCCGACGATGGCCCCCAGGGTGTTGGCGGCGTACACCGATCCCACCACGCGGCCGGGGTCCTCGCCGGGTCGGGCGGCGGCCGCCAGCGCCAGCGGGAAACTGGCTCCCCACAGCACAGTGGGCGGCAGCATGGCCCACAGGCAGCGCACCAGATCGAGCTGGAACGTAAACCAGGGACTAGTGGTGAGCAGCGGGTTGATGGGCCAGAACGGAAGCGAATTGGCGATCATGTACGCTGTCCAGGCAATCCCGCCGGCCAGGAAGATTTGGCACCAGCCCAACGCCAGGCGCGGCGCGCGCGTACTCTTCGCCGTGCGCAGCAACAACGATCCCGCCGAGCTGCCCAACGCCAGGCCGACCAGGAAGACCGCCAGGATGATCGAAAAGACGTAGACCGTGGCGCCCAGCATCATGCCCATGAGGCGCGTCCAGACCACCTCCGCGCCGAGGGCGCAGGCTCCGGAAAGCCCGATGGTGACATAGATGGTCCAGCGGCTGGCCGCCGGCTCAACCACGGCAGGTTGCGCCGCGGCCGGCGCCGGCGCATCACCCGCGGCCGCTTCCGAAGGGGTCCGGCCCGCCAACAAATAACTGGCCGCCGCCACCGCCAGGTTAATCGCTACGGCCGCATAAGTGGCCGTGGCCATGTCATAGATGCGCAGCAGGTAGAAGCCCGCGAACAGGCAGCCGAACACCGCGCCGACGATATTTCCGCCATATAGCAGTCCCCACCACGCCACGCCGCGCGGCGTCGACTTGATCCAACGCACGATGGCCGGCAGCGACGCTCCCATCAGGATGGTGGGCGGCAGCAGGCACACCCCGGAGATGAAACCGCGCAGCAGCATGCCCGGCATGCCATGCTCGGCGCCGGCTACATAAATGCGGTCGACCAGCGGGATGCCGAAAAGCACCAGCAGCCCCAGCACGCCAATTCCCAGTTCCAGAGCCGCGTAAACTTTCAGAGGATGATGTTCTTGCGCGCGGCGTATCCGCGGCAGATACAGGCTGCCCAGGCACAGGCCTCCCATATAGGTGGCGAGCAGAAAGCCCAGCGAGACCGCCGTGGACCCGATGGCCAGTTGCAGGAGTTGATACCAGACGATTTCATAGATCAGCGCGGAGCAGCCGCTGCCGGCGAACAGGATCAGCAATAGAGGGAAGAAGCGCGCGGCGCTGGAACCGGCGGACGGTGTCGAGGTTGTCATGGCGCTTGGGGACTGCAACACATGATAACCCAGTGTCCGTCCTTGCGGCGGCGAAGGTCACCAGCTTTCGGATACGAATCAGAGCCGCGACCGTAAGGGAGCGTGTGATCTACGAGTGTGGGTGCGGCAGACGCTCCCTTACGGTCGCGGCTCTGATTAGGATTCTCTCAATTGGCCGGCATTCAGGAATCTTCACTTCCTGTCGCACACCCTCAGATTTCTCCCGATAGCAGGTTTTCCGCATAGTATGATTGGCTTAGAGATCCCGAATCGTCCCTATGCCCGCCATCGGCGACACCCTCCGCCGCGAACGCCTCCGTCGCAATCTCGAGTTGCCGCAAATCGCCCAGGAACTCAAAATCTCTTCCCGTTTTCTCCAGGCCATCGAAGAGGAAAGGTTCGATAAACTCCCCGCCACCGTATTTGCCAAAAACTTCGTGCGCCAGTATGCGCTGCTCCTCGAACTCGATGGCGAGGAGCTGGCCCTCCAGGCTCAGCGGATCCTGGAAGCTCGCACCGTCGCTCCCGATTTTCCGCCGGCTTTCAAGCCGGACGTTCCCGAAATGCCGCTCGACAACATGAGACCTTGGGATGCCTCCGGCGCGGATCACGGTTCCGGCTCGTCGTGGATTACCGCCGCCGCCCTGTTCGTGGCGGCTATGCTGGTCTGCTCCGCAGCCTATTGGTGGTGGGAGCGGCCGCACCAGCAGGCAGTGGCGCACATCGTCGAGCCTCCCGCTCCCGAGGCCGCCGCGCAGCCCGTGGCAGCGGTACCGTCCGGCGCCGCCGGCGCTTCCGCCTCTGCGCCGCGAAGCGAAACTCCTCTGGAGACCGCCGTTCCCCAGCAGCCCGCCGCACCAGCTACAGCGCCGCCCGCCGCCACTCCCGCCCCGCCCGCGGCGGAGTCCAATCCGAATGCGGCCGTGCGGGTTGAGATCACTGCCCTGGATGCCGTCTGGGTGCGCGCGCGCGTCAACGGCAAGTATCTGTTTTCCGCCACGCTGCAGCCGCGCCAGACCCGCAGCGTGGATGCCGATGGCGCCGTGGAATTGTTGCTCGGCAACGCCGGCGGCGCATCCATCGCGCTCAACGGCAAGCCCCTCTCGCTCGAAGGTTTTCCCCCAGGCACCATCGGGCCCAAAGGCCAGGTGCGGGTGGTTCAGTTGACTTCCGGCGGCTTCCAGATGGTTCCTTCCAAACCGCCCGACTTGCGCGACCGCTGACGCATCGCCGCCCGCTGCCGCTTACGTTCCAGCAGCAGTAGCTCCCGCCGCCGCCGGTTCTTGATGCGTTCGTCCACTTTGCGCCAGAACTTGCGGAAATAACTGATGGCCGAGACCACTGCAAACACGATCACAATCCACATCGCCACCGTGCCCGGCATCAGCAGCGCCGGGTGCCGCACGGCCAACAGCATGACCGATATCGCCACCACCTGGGCGAACATCTTGGTCTTCCCCAGATCGCTGGCTTTGATGGTGTATCGTTCCGCCGCCGCGATTTGCCGCAGTCCCGATACCGCGAATTCCCGCCCGATGATCAGCACGGCCATCCACCCCGGCAGCACCCGCACCTGCACCAGCGACACCAGCGCCGCCGAAATCAAGAGCTTGTCCGCGATCGGGTCCAGCAGCGTGCCGATGGTGGTGACCTGTTTCCAGCGCCGGGCAAGGTAGCCATCCAGCAGGTCCGTTCCGGCGGCGATCAGAAAAACGCCGAGCGCCAGCCAGTCATTGGGCACTTGCATCGACCCGATGGTGACGAACCCGCGCTCCTGCACCAGCGCCGCCACCAGCAGCGGCACGAAGAAGATCCGGAGAATCGTCAGCGCGTTCGGAACGTTCATTCGCCCAACCCAACTATAATGCCAGACGACCCTCTGGCGCTACGTCCTGCCGCTCGCGACGCCTGCTCCAGCGCGTATACTTGTATTTTCACCATGCTGGTTTCCCGACGTTACTTCTTTTTCGGCAGTCTGGCCCTGCCCGCCCTGGCCGCCAAGAAACCCGAGGCCGCTTTCCGCCCCGGCATCCTGCTCCTGCTGGCCGATCAACTTCCCGCCTTCATGCTCGGCGCTTACGGCAACAAGCAGGTCTACACTCCCAACCTCAACCGCCTCGCCCAGACCGGCATCCGTTTCTTTAACCATTTCTCCTGCGCGCCCGCTCCCGCGCCCGGCCGTGCCACCTTGCTCACCGGGCGCACCCCCATGCAGATCGGCCCCACCGGCGCCGTCTCCGCCAACGACATCCCGCTGGACAAGCTTCTCTCCTCGAACGGCTACACCTGCCAGGAAGCCACCACCTCGGGCGCGCTGGCTTTCCTCGACCGTCAGTCCGCCGACAAGCCCTTTTACCTCCAGGTCAATTTCCAGGGCGTGCGTCCGCCCTACGACCCGGCCCAAAAGTACCTCGACCGCTATGCGGCTGAACTGTTCGACGGCTACGCCCCCGAACGCCCCGCTCCCAATGCCGCCCTCGGCAAGCAGTATCTCTCCAGCATTATCCCCAACGTGCGCAAAGCCGCGGCCGCCATCACCGCCATGGATGACGAAATCGGCGCCATCCTCACCAGGCTTCGTGAGCGCCAGTTGCTCGGCAATACCCTGGTAGTCTTCACCGCCGGTTGTGGGGCCCTGCTCGGCCGCCACGGACTCTGGGACGCCGCCGACGCCTCCGACCCGCCCAACATGTTCGACCAGGCCGTCTCCACACCCATCTTCTGGAGTTGGCTCGGCCACGTCCCGGCGCTCGCCGTCCGCCCCGATCTGATCAGCGCCTACGATTTCATCCCCACCATCTGCGACCTGCTTTCCATCCCGGTGCCCCAGCGCAACCTCTGCGGCCGCAGCTACGCCCCGCTCGTCACCGGCAAGCCGTTGCCCAAGAAGCAGCCCTGGCGCCTGATCCTCTGTGCCAGCCACGGCAACACCGACATGGGCCGCGAAGAGCGCTACAAGCTGATCCTGCGCGACAACGCAGCCGGACCCAACGAACTTTACGACCTCTCCATCGATCCCGGCGAAACTGTCGACCGCTTCCCCGACGAGCACTACCTCACCATCCACCGGGAGCTGGCCGACGCCATCTCCGCCTGGAAGCTGAAGTACTCCAGCTAGCCGCAAAGGGGGGCAGACGCCCTCGTCTGCGCGCGACCCCCTGGTCGCGCTCTTCCGCTGCGGAACAGGCCATAGACGCCTGCACGCAGGCTCCAAACAAAAACGGAGGCCGGTGTTCGCACCGGCCTCCGTCTTCAGAAATAACTCTCACAGCCCGGGTCTGTCCTCAACCGGAACCACGTCTTGCGGGATCAGGCGAACCCGCGCCCCCGGAACAGCGGCCCTACTTCTTCCTGGCGTCGTCCGGAACCTCGCACTTCGCCAAGGAATGATCGTTGTCGGAGTAGCACTTGCCGATCTTGGTCAGGTTCGGATCTTTCTTCATGGCATCCGGGGCACCCATCTTCGAATGGCAGGTGGTGCAGGACTTCAGGTTCTCTTTCTTCTGGTACTCCGGCTTGCCGTAGCTCGCCGTCGTGCAGATCAAAAAGCCCGCCGCCACCAAACCTACCGGAATCGCCAGTTTCAACATGCGCATTTGTCTTTGCTCCTAGCTTGTACTACCTGAGGTTATAAGGATACCTCAAGATCTTGATTTCTTGAAAAGTATTATACTCCAATGCTGGAAATCTCAACGGCTTGTGGAATTAAAATCACACAATCAGTTTCTGCACTTGGCTGAATGATCACAAATTTGCGTTGGGCTCCAGGCTCCGCCACAAATACCAGCTCGCCACCGTGCAGTATGGGCGCCAGCGCGCGCCCATGGCTTCCACTTCCGCAGGTGTCGGCGGTTCCTTCAGCCCGTAAGCCGCCTTGATGGCATTGCGAATCCCCAAATCGCCCACCGGCAACACGTCCGTCCGCCGCAGCGCGAACATCAGGAACATGTGCACGGTCCACACGCCAATCCCCTTCACCTCGGTCAGCCGCTCGATTACTTCCGCGTCGGTCAGCGTCTGCAATTCCTCGAACACCACCCGCCGGTCGCGCGTGTGTCGCGCCAGGTCCCGGATGTACTCGGTTTTCTGTTTCGAAAGCCCCAGCCTGCGCATCCGCTCGGGCCGCAGTTTCAGCACGCTGGCCGGTGTCAGCCCGGCGCCCGCCGCCTTCACCAGCCGCTGGAAAATGATGCTCGCCACCCGCCCGCTCAACTGCTGGTATACAATCGATTTCACCAGCGTTTCAAAACCGGGTTCGCGGAACTCGATGCGGTAATCGCCCACGCGGCGAATGATTTCCGCCAGAACCGGATCGTTGCGTCGAAGGTGGTGTATGGCTTCTTTCATGGTGAAACAGGATCTCCTCCGAATACGTCCCTATTGTACCGGCATGCGACTGTTTTGCGTTTTCTCTCTTGCCTCCGCGCTCCTCGCGCAGACCAATCCCCCCCAGCAGGCCAGGCCCGTTGACGAGCTTCCCTCCATCAGGGTGGATGTCGATGTCGTCAGCGTGCTGGCCTCCGTCCGCGATAAAAAGGGCGCGCTCATCCCCAACCTCGCCAAAGAGGATTTCACCATCCTGGAAGACGGCAAGCCGCAGCCCATCAAGTATTTCACGCGCGAAACCGATCTGCCCCTCACCATCGGCCTCCTGATCGACGTCTCCGGCAGCCAGCGCAACCTGATCCAGATCGAGCGCAACGCCGCCTCCCAGTTCTTCGCCCAGGTCCTGCAAAAGAAGGACGAAGCCTTCCTCATCAGCTTCGGCGAAGAGACCGAACTCTTGCAGGACTACACCGGCTCCGCCCGCCTGCTCACCAACGCCATGAACGATCTGCGCGTCAGTTCCGGCGTCGGCGGTCTCGGACCGGGTCCGGTCCCCACGGCCGGCGGCCCGCGCGGCACGGTCCTCTATGACGCCGTCTACCTGGCCGCCCACGATCAGTTGCAGAAGCAGGTGGGCCGCAAAGTGATCGTGGTGATCACCGATGGCGTCGACGAAGGCAGCCGCCTCAGGATCGACGATGCCGTCATGGCCGCCCAGAAGGCCGACGCCGTCATCTATAGCATCGAGTATTCCGATCCCAGCGCCTACGGCGGCTTCGGTTGGGGCATGGGCAATGCCGGCGGCGCCGCCCTCCACCGCATGTCCGACGACACCGGCGGCCACGTCTACAAGGTGGACCGCAAGAACACCCTCGAGGTCGTCTTCAAGGAGTTGCAGGAGGAAATGCGCAGCCAGTACTCCATTGGCTACACTCCCCTCAACGACGCCAAGGACGGCTCCTATCGCAAGCTCGACATCAAGCTCGCCAACAAAGATCTCAAGGCCCAGGCCCGCAAAGGCTACTACGCCGTCAAGCCGGATTCCCGGTAGCGCGCCTGTGGTCTAGGCGACGCCGCCCGCCCCGTAGTCGGCTTCACCTGTGTCGGCCATATAATCACGAGTTTCTCTTGATTTTCTCTTTTTATTCGCCCACAATGGAAAAGAGGTCCATCATGGCGCTCACCAAACGGCAAAAGCAGGTGCTGGATTTTATCGCCGGCTTCCTCAATGAGAACGGCTACTGCCCTAGCTATGAAGAAATTGCCCGCGGATTGGACCTGGCCTCACTCGCCACGGTCCACAAGCACATCTCGGTTCTTGAGACGAAGAGTTACTTGAAGCGCGGGTTCAACCAAAGCCGCTCGCTCGAGTTGACGCCGAAATACCTGCAGGAGTACCAGCGCATGCGGCCGGCGGCCATGGAAATCCCGCTCTTGGGGCGCATCGCGGCCGGCGCACCGGTAGAGGCTGTCGAGCAACGGGAGACCTTGAGTTTCGCCGACTATACAGGTAACGCGGACACCTTTGCGCTCGAAGTGCGCGGCAATTCCATGATTGACGATCACATCTGCGATGGCGATCGCATTCTGCTGGAGCACGTCACCGAAGCCAGGGATGGCGATATTGTGGTGGCGCTGGTGGCTGGCAGCGAAACTACGCTGAAGCGCTTCTACCGTGAAGCCGGCGGCATGGTACGACTGCAGCCGGCCAACTCGACGCTCAAACCGATTGTAATGCCTGCCAGCGACGTGCAGATTCAGGGCCGCCTGCTGGCGGTGCTGCGCAAGTACAAATAACCACGGGCTCCGCCCTTGACATCCCTTCGGGATATAGGAACCAGGAGTCGAGGAAGCCGGAATTCGCTGCGCGCAGGGTTATTCTGACTTCTTAACTTCTAACTCCTCGACATGCGAGGTTAGGCAGCGGCGACTTGGGTGAGCAGTTCCTGTTCGGCGCGCAACCAATCTTCCTCGGGAGAACCACCCTGATAGCCGCGAGCTTCCCAGTAGGAATATGCCAGATGAGCAATCTGTTCGGCAGCCGGAGCGGCGGTTTCGGGAGCCACTGCCGCGGCGGTCTCCGCCGACGAACGGCGCGGACGCCGGAGGGTTGCGGTTTTGTGGCGGACCGGCGCTGCGGCCGACACCACGATTTCTTTTTCCGAGACACGCTTTCTAGCCATATTAGATTTGATAACTCCCGTGTGGATTAGTTGTTTTTATTGTATCCCAATTGTGTGTTAACGTCCCATCAAAAGTTTCTATCAATTGGATTACGGGGCCCTTTTCAGACGCCCTTGTCTGGGTGGCGTATACTAGGGTCTAGATTGCGGAGAATCGCAATTCCCGGAATTCTGCTTGCGTTCCTGGCGCAGGCAGCCTCCGCGCCACCGAAAGTCATCGCGGTGGACGTGGACGGGGTAGTGCACCCCATCACCGCCGAAATCGTCGCCGGCGCGATTGCGCAAGCCCGCGCGGAGAACGCTTCCCTGGTCCTGGTGCGTCTCAACACACCCGGCGGCCTGATGGACGCCACGCGGGAAACCATCGAGGAGATGCTGGCTTCGCCGGTTCCGGTGGTCACGTACGTGGCGCCCAGCGGCGGCCGCGCGGCCTCCGCCGGATTCTTTCTGCTGGAAGCCGGCGAGGTTGCCGCCATGGCGCCCGGCACCAATACCGGGGCCGCGCACCCGGTGGCCCTGACCGGCGAGATGGATGCGGTGATGTCGCAGAAGGTGGAAAACGACGCGGCCGCTTACATCCGCAGTATTTCCGCCAAGCGCGGCCGGAATAGCGAACTGGCCGAAACCACCGTGCGGCAAAGCAAGTCGTATACCGAACGCGAAGCGCTCGAGCAGCACCTGGTGGATTTGATTGCGGCCAACCAGGACCAACTGCTGGCGGCGCTGGACGGCCGCATGGTCACGCGCTTCGATGGCCGCGTGCAGACGCTGCACACGGCCGGCGCCATCGTGGAGGTCTACCAGGAGTCGCTCCGCCAAAAGATCGTCAGCTCCATCGCGGACCCCAATATTGCGCTGGTGCTGCTGGTGATTGGCGCGCTCGGGATCTATATCGAGTTCCACTCCCCGGGGCTCATCGCGCCGGGCGTGGTGGGAGCGATCCTCGTGCTGCTGGGTCTTTCCGCCATCTCCGTGCTTCCCATTAACTGGCTGGGCGCGGCGCTGCTGCTGCTGGCGTTCACGTTGTTCGTGCTGGAGGCGAAGTTCGCGGCACATGGAATTCTGGCGGTAGGAGGCGCGGTGTCCATGGTGCTGGGAGCCGTGATGCTGGTGGATAGCCCGATACCCGAAATGCGCGTTCATTGGGGAACGGCCATTGCGCTGGCGCTGCCCTTCGCGGCCATCACTACGATGCTGCTTTCGCTGGTCCTGCGCGCGCGGCGCGGCAAGGTGGAGACGGGGAGCGAGGGCATGATCGGGCAAACCGGCTCGGCCATCACCGAGCTGGCGCCGGAAGGCAAGGTTTTCGTGCACGGCGAGTATTGGGATGCGGTCTCGCTTCGCCCGGCGGCCGCGGGCGCCCGCATTCGCGTCACGGCCATCGATAGACTGAAACTCACGGTAGAGCCGGTTCCGGATCAAACAGGAGGCTGAAATGAACATCGATGTCACGAGTTTCACCACTATCGTTGTGGTGATCGTCGTACTGTACCTGATCAGTTCCATCAAGATTCTGCGGGAATACGAACGCGGCGTCATTTTCCGGTTCGGCCGCCTGCTGCCCCAGCCCAAGGGACCGGGCATCATCCTGGTGTTCGCGCCCGTCGACCGGATCGTGCGGGTTTCGCTGCGCATCGATACCTTGGAGGTGCCCGCGCAGGACGTGATCACGCGCGATAACGTGACCGTGAAGGTGAATGCGGTGATTTATTTCCGGGTGGTGGAGCCGCGCCTGGCGGTGGTGGAGGTTTCGAATTTCCTCTATGCCACCTCGCAACTGGCGCAGACCACGCTGCGCAGCGTGCTCGGCGAAGTGGAGCTGGACGAACTGCTGAGCCAGCGCGAAAAGCTGAACATCCGGCTGCAGGCGATTCTCGACCAGCACACCTCGCCGTGGGGCGTCAAGGTGACCATGGTGGAAGTGAAGCAGGTGGATCTGGCCGAGTCGATGATCCGCGCCATCGCGCGGCAAGCCGAGGCGGAACGCGAGCGGCGCGCCAAGATCATCCACGCCGAAGGAGAGTACTCGGCTTCGACCAAGCTGGCCATGGCGGCGGAGGTGATCCAAAAACAGCCGGCGGCCATCCAGTTGCGGTATCTCCAGACCTTAGTCGAAATTGGGACCGAGAAGAATACGATTATCGTTTTCCCCTTGCCGCTGGATATACTTGCTTCTTTCAAGGGAGTCCTGGACCAATTTAGCGGCGCCAACAAGCCGGGCCCCAGTCAGTCCTAAAACATGCGCAACAAGGAAACCGGCGAATTCGAACTGGTGGTGGGCGACCGGCAACTGCTCAGCGGATTCTTTATCGGAGTCCTGCTGCTGGCCGTGGTGTTTGCCATGGGCTACGTGCTGGGGCAGAATTCTCCCCGATCCCCCAAGCTGGCGACGGAGCCGGTCGCGACCAATACCGGCGCTCCCAACCGCCCGCAGCCGGCATCTCCGCCCGAGCCCAAACCCGACACAACGGCGGTGGCCACTCCACCAGGCGACGCCCAGGCCGGAGCCAATACCGCGGCCGATACGCCGCCGCAGCCGACCACGCAACCGGCGCGCGACCCGTCCGCGCCCGCGGCCTCGCAGCCGGCCACCGTGCCGCCGGTCTCCGCTCCGGTTTCGGAGGCGGAATCCGATCCGCCCAATGCCTCGTACCTGCAAGTCACCGCGCAGGCTTCGCGGAGTTCCGCCGAAGCCGTGATGAAGACCCTGAGAGAGAGCGGTTTCCCCGCCGTTTTGCGCGCCGGTCCGAATAATCTCACGGCCGTCTGGGTAGGTCCCTTCACCGATCGGAAGCCGCTGGCCGAAGCCAAGGGCAAACTCGAGAAGGCCGGATTCAACCCCATCGTCAAGAAGCCGTGAACGATTCCCTGGTCCAACTCGGAGCCACTACCCGGCCCCGGCTCCCCGAGTGGGCGCGCAAGGGCCGCACGCATTTCGAATCGCTCAACCACCTGAAGCGAGGATTCCGCCGCTGGAACCTGCACACGGTCTGCGAATCGGCGCGCTGCCCGAATATCCACGAGTGTTTCCATCGCGGCGCCGCCACCTTCATGATTCTGGGCGACCGCTGCACCCGCGGATGCGCTTTCTGCTCGGTCCCCAAGTTCAATCCGGCGCGCACCGAACTGCCGCTGGACCCGGCCGAGCCGGCCAACGTGGCCCGCATGGCCGCCGAAATGGGCCTTCGCTACGTGGTGATCACCAGCGTCAACCGCGACGATCTGGAGGATGGCGGATCGCGCCATTTTGCCGAGACCGTACGCGAGGTGCGCCGCGCGCTGCCGGCTGCCCGCGTGGAAGTGCTCACGCCGGATTTCTGCGGCTCGCTCGAAGCCGTCGGGCGCGTGCTCGACGCCCGGCCGCACGTTTTCAATCACAACCTGGAGACCGTGCCGCGGCTCTACGCGCGCGTGCGCCCGCAGGCCGATTACCGGCAGTCGCTCGCGGTGCTGGCCTTCGCGCGCCGCCATGCGGGCGGCGCACTCACGAAATCCGGTTTCATGGTGGGGTTGGGCGAAACCGAAGAAGAAGTGCGGGCGCTGCTCCGCGATCTGCACTCGACCGGCGCCGACGTCGCCACCATCGGCCAGTATCTCCAGCCCACGCGGCGCAACCTGCCGGTGGCCGCTTTTATCGAGCCGCGCGTGTTCCAGGAATACCGCGATTACGGCCTGTCGCTCGGCTTCAAGATGGTCTTCAGCGGGCCGCTGGTCCGCAGTTCCTATATGGCCGATGAGGTCAACGCCGGCGCTTTGCGCGAAGCTGCCAGACGGAGCTTGTGCTGAACCTCCTGCTCTCGCTCCTTTCGGCGGGGCTGCTCGTGGTGTGTTTCCCGCGGTTCGACTTCGCGTGGCTGGCTCCCTTCGCGCTCGCCCCCATGTTGGTTGCGCTGGCACGCGAGCGCCGGCCCCTGCGCCGTTTCCTGCTGGGCTGGAGCGCCGGCGTGGTCTTTTGGTTCGGCGTCTGTTACTGGATCCAGTTTGTGCTGTCATTCCACGGCGGCATGGGCGACCTGGTGGGCTGGTTGGTGTTTCTGCTTTTTTGTGCCGCCAAGGCGCTGCACATGGGGGTCTTCGCGTTGCTGGCGGGAATCATCATGCGGCGCTGGTGGGCCATTCCCGGAGTCGCCGCCCTGTGGGTTGCGGTGGAAGTGACGCACGGCCCGCTGGGCTTCGCGTGGCTGGCGCTCGGCAACGCGGGCATCGACATGAGTTTCCCCATGCGCCTGGCGCCCTACACCGGTGTCTATGGGATCTCCTTCGTATTTGCGATGCTGGCCGTGGCACTGGCGCTGGCCGCGCTGCGCCGCCCGCGCGTCGAACTGCTGTGGCTGGCTCCGCTGGCCGCGCTGCTGTTGCTGCCGCCCCTGCCACCCGCCGAGCCGGGCCATGACACGGCGCTGCTGGTGCAGCCCAACATCTCCGAAACCGAACAGTGGACCTTCGAATCGCTCGAGCGCACGGAGCGGCGCATGGCGGCCCTCACGCTGGAAAGCGCCCTGGCCCACCCCCAGCAGCCGCCGTCCATCCTGATCTGGCCGGAGGCGCCCGCGCCCTTCTATTACGCCGAAGACGTGCGCCTGCGCAACTACATCGACACTGTGACGCGCACGGCCCAGGCGTACCTGCTGACCGGCGAGGTGAGCCACACTCCGCAGGGGTCTCCGCTCAATTCCGCCGTTCTGGTTTCGCCCGCCGGCACGCTGGTAAGCCGCTACGATAAGGTGAACCTGGTGCCCTTCGGCGAGTTTGTTCCGTGGCCCTTCGGCTGGCTGACCAGCAAGATCTCGACCGAAGCCGGCGATTTCGCCGCCGGCAAGCGCGTGGTGGTCTCGCCCGTGGACGCGCACAAGATCGGGGTTTTCATCTGCTACGAATCGGTGTTCCCGAACTTCGTGCGGAAATTCGCCGGCGACGGCGCCCAGGTGCTCGTCAACATTTCGAACGACGGCTGGTTCGGGCGCAGTGCCGCGCGGCGCCAGCACCTCAGCCTGGTGCGGATGCGGGCCGCCGAAAACCGGCGCTGGATTCTGCGCTCGACCAACGACGGCATCAGCGCCACGGTCGACCCCGCCGGCCGCGTGCGCGGGTCGCTGCCGGCCTATGTGGAAGCCACGTCCTACACCGGCTTCAGCTACATCATGGAGAAGACCGTCTACACCCGTTTCGGCGACTGGTTCGCCCTGCTGTCGGCGACCATCGCGATTCTGTGCCTGGTGGCGGACCGGGTGGCGTAGGGAGGAGTGCGTGCGGCGTAAGCAGCCAGGAACTCCTGGGGTACGTCCCCCGGTTTCCCCGCCAGCGTGAGAAATGCGTCCGCCGGGCTTCTTTACCGGCGCTCGCCTTGGGCTTTCCCGGCGAGCAGCCGTGACACTTCCGCCCGCAACGGCCCGGTGCAACGCTCGTAGATCATTTTGTAAGCCCGGCAGAAATAGTCCAGGTCTTCAAACTGGCCCCGCGGCCCATGGCGAAGTTTCGGGCAGCCGCCGTGACAAATCGACTGAAACTGGCACACCTGGCATTCCGCGTGGGCGATGGTTTTCTTCGCCGCAAAGCTGTAGCGCCGTGCGCGGCGCGCGATCTCGCTCCAGGAATCGACCGTGATGTTGCCCAGTTTCCATCCGCTTTCCACGAAAAAGTCGCACGGGAAAACGTCCCCGTTGTACTCCACCACCACGTAGCTGTCGCAGGTTTCGAGCAGCTCGCAGCAGCCCGGCCTCTGTCCCGCCAGCGCTTCGGCAACGTTGTCGAAAAACCGGACTCGGACCTTGCGCCGCTCCGGCCACCAGGCGTCGAACAGCTCCAGCAGGAATCGCCCGTACTGTTCCGCGGTGATGGTGAACGGCAGCGGGTTGCCCGCGGCGTCGAACTCGGCCAGCGGGATGAATTGCAGGTGGCCGGCCCCCAGGCTCCGGAAGAAGCGGTAGAGATCCCGCGCGAGGCTCACGTTGGCCTGGCTCACCACGCAGAGGACGTTGAATTCGACTCGCTCTTTTCCGAGCAGTTCGACGCTCTCGACCACCCGCTTCCAGGTGCCGTGGCCGGCCTTGTTCTTGCGGTACCCGTCATGCACGTCCTCGGGTCCGTCCAGCGAGACGCCCAACAGCCATTGGTATTGGCGGAACAACTGGCACCAGGCGCGGTCCAGGACCATGGCGTTGGTCTGCAAACAGTTGGACACGGACTGCCCGTTACGCCCAAAACGTTGTTGCAGCTCGACCACCTTTTCGAAGAACGGCAAACCAGCCAGCGTCGGTTCGCCGCCCTGAAACGCGAACGTGCTCTGCGGATAAGAATAGAAAAGGTAGGTATCCACCAGGCGCTCCAGCGTCTCCTCCGGCATGCGCCGCGACGGCATGGCCTGGTAAGGGTCGGCTTGGCGGTCCAGGTAAAAGCAGTACTCGCAGTCCAGGTTGCAGACGGCCGAGGCCGGCTTGATCAGCAGCGAACTGATGCGCGGTGCCTGTCCGTTGGTGGTCGCGAAACTCTCCTGATACAGCGGGAATGCCGCGTTACCCATAGCCAGAGTCTACCATCGGCGGGGAATCGCCCCGGCCATTTGCGGACGTATGATCGCGCGGGCTTCTGTTATCGTGAATAGCAGATTGTTATCCGACGCACAGTGCCCCGGTTCATTTTCGCGGCGCCGCTTCCTTTGGTCCGTGGGCGCCGGCGCGGCGATCGAGGGCCGCGCTCAAACACGCGGCAGCCGGCCCAATATCCTTTTATTGATGACCGATCAGCACCGCGCCGACTGCATCGGCGCGGCCGGCAACAACGTCATCCACACCCCCAACCTGAACCGTCTCGCCTCCGGCGGCGTCCTCTTCGGGCATGCATATTCCTCCACTCCTACCTGCACGCCCGCGCGCGCCGGCCTCCTCACCGGGCAGTCTCCCTGGTCACACGGGATGCTCGGATACGGTCGGGTTGCCGAACACTATCCGGTCGAAATGCCCCGCCTGCTGCGCGACGCCGGGTATTACACCACCGGCATCGGCAAGATGCACTGGAGCCCGCAGCGCGCGCTGCACGGCTTCCACCAGACCATCCTCGACGAATCCGGCCGCGTGGAGTCTCCCGATTTCGTCAGTGACTACCGTAAGTGGCTCCTGTCCCAACTCCCAGGCGCCAACCCGGAGCCCACCGGCATCGACTGGAACGGCTACGACGCCAAGCCATTTCCCCTGCCGGACCGCTTCCACCCGACCGCCTGGGTGGCCGAAACCGCCGTCCGCTGGCTCAACGACTACCACCGCCCGGAACCCTTTTTCCTGCATGTCTCTTTCGAGCGTCCCCACAGCCCTTACGATCCGCCCCGGCGCTGGTGGGACCATTACGCCGAAGCTGCCCTGCCGCCCGCCCGGGCCGGCAAGTGGGCCGAGCCTTTTCGCACGCCGTCCGGCAATGGCCCGGACATCTGGCACGGCGATCTGGGAGCCGCCACGGTTCGCAATGCCCGGCGCGGGTACTACGGCTCGGTCAGCTTCGTCGACCAGGAAATCGGCCGCATTCTCGAAACCCTGGATCGGCGGCACATGCTGGATGACACCCTCATCCTGATGCTGGCCGATCACGGGGACATGCTGGGGGATCAATACCTCTGGCGCAAATCCTACGCCTACCAGGCTTCCGCCGCCATCCCCCTGATCGTTCGGCCGCCCAAGGGATGGTTATCCGAGAGCCGCGGGCGCACCCTCACCCATCCCGCGGAGATCCGCGACGTGCTCCCGACCCTGCTCGAAGCGTCTGGCGCGCCGATCCCCGAAGCCGTCGAAGGCCGCAGCCTGTTCGGCCCGATGCGCAATCCCGCCGTCCCTTGGCGCGAGTGGATCGACCTGGAGCACGACGTCTGCTACAGCCCCCAAAACCACTGGAATGCGCTTACCGACGGGCGGCGCAAGTATATTTTCCACGCCAGGACCGGAGAGGAACAGTTCTTCGATCTGGCGGCGGATCCACACGAGTTGCACGATCTGGCGGGCGACCCCGCGCGCACCGCCGAAATCCGCGACTGGCGATCCCGCCTGACGGCCCACCTTGCCGTTCGCGGAGAGCCCTGGGTGGTGAATGGCCGGCTCGGGCTGCGCCCCTCATCGCAGCTCTACTCGCCGAATTACCCGTAATTCCCTAATTCGGTGACAGCTACCAAACCCCGAAACTATGCGTCAATTCGATCGGTCCATTTCGGGGTTTCGTAGCCTGTTTCCGAAATAAGATGCTACACCGGGACGTCGCCGACTTCTTTCTGACGCTGTGCCAACTCCAGAGTCAGCTTCTTCACCAGGCTCGCGTATCTCGGATCGTGATAGAGATTGTGCATCTCGCGGGGATCGTTGCGCACATCGAAAAGTTCCCAATCGGGCGGGGTGTCGGGCGGATTAGCGCCGGTCATGCCGAGCGGCTTGCCGTAGTAATAGATGAGCTTCCACCGATCGGTCCGCAACCCGTAGTGCGCGGGCACATGGTGATCGCTGGTGTTGTGCATCCAGTAGCGGTAGTACATGGACTTGCGCCAGTCCCGCGGCGTGTGGCTCTCCACATTGGAGCGGAAGCTGCGGCCCTGCATCTCGGCGGGAGTCCGCACGCCGGCGTAGTCCAGGAACGTCGGCGCAAAATCGATGTTGAGAACCATGTCGCGATTGACCGAGGCCGGCCGGATCGCGCCCGGATAGCGCATCAGGAAGGGCATGCGCAGCGATTCCTCATACATCAGGCGTTTGTCGAACCAGCCATGGTCGCCCAGAAAAAAGCCCTGGTCCGAGGTGTAGATCACGATCGTATTGTTGGTGAGCTTCTCCGCATCCAGGTAATCGAGCACCCGGCCCACGTTGTCGTCCAGGCTCTGGACGCACCGCAGGTAGTCCTTGATGAAGAGCTGATAGCCCCATTTGCGGAGAGCGTCGCCACGGAGATCGGCCGGGATCGGCTGCTTCAAGTCGGTCTCAGTCATGTCCTCTCCCACGCGCATGGTCACTGTGGACACGGCGCGGGCGCGCCCTTCGTAGTGATCGAAGAGGTTATCGGGCTCGGGGATGGTCTGTCCCTGGAACAGGTCCTGGTATTTCGGATCGGGCTGCCAGGGGCGGTGCGGCGCCTTATGGTGACACATCAGGAAGAAAGGCTTGTTCGGATTGCGCTGCTTCAGCCAGTCCAGCGTGAAGTCGCCAATCAGATCGGTGACATAGCCCTTGTGCGGCTTCCTTGTGCCGCCATCGATGAACTCCGGATCGTAATAGACGCCCTGGCCCGGCAGGATATTCCAGTAATCGAAGCCGGTGGGATCGCTGGTCAGATGCCACTTGCCGATCATGGCGGTCTGGTAGCCGGCGCTCTGCAATTCCTTGGCGACGTGATTGCGCTTGGGATCGAGCGCGTCGTTCAGCGTGTAGACGCCATTCTTGTGGCTATACTGGCCGGTCAGAATGGCTGCCCGGCTCGGCGTGCAGATGGAGTTGGTGCAGAAGCAGCTGGTGAATCGCACGCCGCTGGCGGCCACGCGATCGATGTTGGGAGTGTGGTTGATGCGGCTGCCGTAAGCGGAAATCGCGTGGGCGGCATGATCGTCCGCCATGATGTAAAGGATGTTGGGCTGCGGACGTCCGGGCGCGGCGAGCGAGGCGCCGGCTGCTCCGAGCAACGAAAGGATCTCGCGGCGTGTGTATGCGTATGGCATCGGTTCAGGCTGGGACTTCCCTTACGCTGCCGCGCCGCGCAGCTCGATCACGTAGTAGCGGCAAGGCGTCGTGCCGGAATTGTGGGCGTTGTGAAGCACGTTGGAAGCGAGGTAGACGATCGAACCGGCTTCGGCCGTTTCCGATTTGCCGTCCACGTGCATTTCGAGGGAACCCGACACAATGATCAGCATTTCTTCGTGCTCGTGTTTGTGCGGAGCGTGCGTGTCCATGCCGGCGCCGAGGATGGTCTCGTGCGTCTCCAGGTTGAAGCCGGTGTGGGTGGTTCCCAGGAAGAACCGGCGGCCCTTCTTGTCGTCGGTGCCGGTGTAAGGGATCTGCGCGGAGTGGTAAATCTTGCCCGGCAGCACGGCGGGCGCCGGAGCCTGTTGGGCGCTGGCGCGAACGGCCAGCACGGGAAGCCATGCCGCCAGGTCACGGCGTGAAAACGTCATCATCGGTCTCCTCCTGTAATATTCTACGGCACCACCATCGCATGTCGGCAAGGGTGATCGTCTCCTCTCTGATGCTCACCCGGTGGAACTGCGCGTGCAAGGGATTTAACGGCGAGATATCGCCAGAGAGGTTAACGTGAAAAAGATTATAGGGCTATTACTTCTATTATGCCTGGCTGCTTTTGGGCAGGCGCGCAACGCGGCGCAGCGCGGCGGCGGTTCTCACCCCGCGGTTGGCGGTGGACACATTCCCGCTCACGGTCCTGCTCCCGCGAGGGCTTCCAGGCCTGCGCGCGCTTCGACCCCTGCGCGAGGTCAGGAGAAGGCCGCGACCGAGAACCATGTGAAAGTGGACAAGCCAGGACATCCGGATGTTCCGCACGTTGACGCCAGGAACGACAGATGGGTCGGACATGATAGTGGCCCCAACGATCCGCATTACCACCTCGCTCAGCCGTGGGCACACGGGCATTTCACTGGTGGCTTTGGAATGCAATTCAACCTTGCGGGAGGAAACCGGGAACGCTTCTGGTTTAATAATTTCTACTGGGACGTCGCCGCTTTCGATTACAACATCGTCGCCGGCTGGAACTGGAGTGGCGATCAGATCGTGATTTACGAGGACCCTGACCATGTTGGCTGGTACCTCGCATACAATCCGCGGTTAGGTACGTACGCTCACGTCGAGTATCTGGGAGGGTGACTCTCTGCTGGTCGGCGGCGTACACCTCTGACGTGGCGCACGCCCTCGTGCGTGCCGCATCGGCATTCATGCCGGCGCCCGGTCCCGGTATAGACTGTCCGTACCCCACCAGGGTGTCGAGACGAGTTGCGGCGAACAGCAAATCCCGCACTTCCATGTGCAGTTTCTGCACTCTTTTCAGGTGCATACGCGTTGTGTGACTGCGGCAGTGCCATCCGGGTGCACTTGGTCCGTCCCGTGCTCTACTACGCAAAGCGGTCTTCACATCATGCCCGTCATCGGCCTTTGGCTTTGAGGGGCAGGCGGTCGCTCGACTTCGGCCAGGAACCATATGCTCGATACCTCAAGGACGCCAGCCGAACAGCCTCTCGAAACTCATGAGCCGATGTCCGTTCCATCCGCGCCCGCGCCTGTCGCCTTAGCCCCGGCGGTGAGTGTCCAATCCGCGAAGATCAAGCCTACCCGCCGGCGCCGGCTGTGGCTCTGGCTGGCCGTTCTTCTCGTGCTGGGTTTGGGCGGGTATGTTCTGTGGTCGAGAGTCGCCGCTGCGAAAGCCGCTGCCGCGGCTAAGGCCGCCGCCGCAAAAGGTCCGCCGCCCATACCCGTGGTCGCGGCGGCATCCCGCAAGGGGGACATCGGCGTATATTATTCGGGGCTTGGCGCCGTCACGCCCCTCGCTACGGTTACGGTGAAAAGCCGCGTCGACGGGCAGCTAATGACCGTTCGCTATCGTGAAGGCGACACCGTTCACAAGGGCGATCTGTTAGTGGAGATTGACGACGGGCCCTATCAGGCGGCATTGACCCAGGCCGAAGGACAACTGATGAGGGACCAGGCCACCCTGGAGAACGCGCGGATTGACCTGGTCCGCTATCAACAGTTGGTTCCGCAGAAAGCCATTCCGGAGCAACAACTGGCCACCCAACAGGCAACCGTGCATCAGGACGAGGGAGTGGTGAAACTCGATGAGGGTCAAATTGAGAGCGCCAAGGTCAACCTGGCTTACTGCAAGATCGCGGCTCCGGTGACTGGGCGCATCGGGTTGCGGCTGGTTGACCCGGGAAATATCGTTCAAGCTGCCGACACCACCGGATTGCTGGTCATCACTCAGATGGATCCGATCAGCGCCATCTTTACCATCTCCGAAGATCAGCTTCAAGTGGTGCTCAAGAAGATGGCCGCCGGGCAGAAACTGGAGGTGGATGCCTACAGCCGCGACGCCAAGACGAAGCTGGCGCAAGGGTCGTTGACAACGCTCGATAATCAGATCGATCCGACCACCGGCACGCTCAAGCTGAGAGCGACATTCGACAACGCGAAAGGTACGCTGTTTCCCAACCAATTCGTAAACGCGAAATTGCTGGTACAGGAAAAGCACGGAGTGACCCTGGTGCCGACCGCCGCGGTGCAACGCAACTCGCAAGCGACCTATGTATACGTGGTCAAGGCGGATTCAACGGTGACCGTGCGTCCCATCACCATTGGTACTGCCGAAGGCGATGACTCTGAAGTCACGGCTGGGCTGACCCCGGGAGAAATCGTGGTGATGACCGGCGTCGACAAACTGCAGGAAGGGACCAAGGTCACCGCCCAGATCCCCGCCGCGACCACCCCGGCCGGCGCGTCCGCAATCCCCTCGGCCGGCACTTCAGGGAGCGCCTCCGCTATGAAGGCCGGCAAGGCCCGAAAAGGAACTTAGATGAACCCGCCTCCGAACTTCCCGGCGACGGCGTTGTTCACTTTGCTGCTGGCTTCGGCCGGATGCATGGTGGGTCCCCAATACAAAAAGCCCTCGGCCGCCGCACCGCCGGCGTTCAAGGAGCAGCCGCCCGTGAACTTCAAGGAAGCGGAAGCGGCCGGCTGGAAGCAATCGCAGCCTGGCGACGCGTACTCGAAAGGCCGCTGGTGGGAACTGTACGACGATGCGGCCCTGAATGCGCTGGAAGAGCAGGTGAGCGTTTCCAACCAGAATGTACTGCAGGCGGAGGCGCAGTACCAGCAGGCCAGGGCTGCGGTAAGCGTGGCCCGCGCCGCGTTGTCCCCGACGGTGACTGCTACTCCGGCGGCCACCTTCGGGGGAGGCGGCTCTGCCGCCGGAAGCGCTTCGGGAGCATCGGCCAGCCGAAAAAGTTTCAATCTGCCATTCAACGTTGCGTGGGAGCCCGATCTATGGGGAAACATCCGCCGTGGCGTGACGGCCAGCGCCGCCACTGCCCAGTCTTTGGCGGCCTACGTAGGAAATGCCAAGTTACTCTACCAGGCCGAACTGGCGCAAGACTACTTCGGCCTTCACGGCAATGACGGCGAAGCGGAGTTACTCACTCGCACGGCGGCATCCTATGAGGAGTATCTCAAGCTGACTCGCGACCGGTTCACGGCCGGCATAGCGTCGGACCTCGACATTGCCCAGGCAGAGTCGCAACTATACGCCGTACAGCAGCAATTGATGGACCTTGGCGTACAGCGCGCGGCGTTTGAACACGCCATCGCCATCCTGATCGGCAAGGCGCCCGCGGATCTCACCATTCCGCCAGTCACGTTGCACACTCCTCCGCCGCCGGTGCCGCTGGGGGTGCCGTCGGAACTACTGGAACGAAGGCCGGACATCGCCGGCGCGGAGCGGCAGGTGGCCGCGGCCAACGAGCAGATTGGCATTGCCATCGCGGCCTTTTATCCCACTCTGAGCTTGACGGGGAGCGCCGGGCTGGAAAGTTCCAGCCTGGCAAAGTGGTTCACCTGGCCCAGCCGCTTCTGGTCGGTCGGCCCGCAACTGGCGGAAACGCTTTTCGATGCGGGCCGCCGCCGCGGGGTGGTGGCGGAACAGCGGGCCGCCTATGATGCCACCGTGGCCGCCTATCGGGAAACTGTGCTGACGGCCATGCAGCAGGTGGAAGACAACCTGGCCGCGTTGCGCATTCTGGCGGGGGAGGCGGACAAAGCCCGGCAAACCGTGCAGGCGGCTAATCGTGCTCTCGACATATCCACGGCGCAGTACCGATCCGGAACGGCAGGGTATCTCACCGTCATCGTCTCACAGGCAACCCTGCTCAGCGCCGACGTGACGGCCGTAACCCTGTTGACCCGACGCCTGACGGCCAGCGTGCTGCTGATCGAAGCGCTGGGCGGAGGCTGGAATGTGTCGCAGCTACCCACTAAGCAGGATGTTACGGCCCCACAGCGGCAACCAGGGGCGGCAAAACCTGTAGGCGGAGCTAGATGAACCCGTCACGGATCTTCATTCTCCGGCCAGTCGCCACCACCATGCTGATGGTGGGCATCCTGCTGGCGGGTCTGGTGGGGTATACGCAGTTGCCCGTTTCGGCCTTGCCGGAAGTGGATTATCCCATCATTCAAGTCGCCACGTTCTATCCCGGCGCCAGCCCCGACGTGATGGCGTCTTCGGTGACTGCGCCGCTCGAACGTCAGTTCGGGCAGGTGCCCGGACTCCAGCAGATGACTTCCACCAGTTCCGACGGGAGCTCGGTGATCACCCTGCAATTCAACCTCAGTCTGAGTATCGATGTGGCCGAACAGGAAGTGCAGCAATCCATCAATGCCTCGGGCACGTACCTTCCGCCGGACCTGCCGGCCCCTCCCATCTACAGCAAGACCAATCCAGCCGACACCCCCATCCTGACGCTCGCTTTGACTTCGACGGACCTTCCGCTCTCGAAGGTTGAGGATCTTGCCGACACCCGGCTGGCGCCTAAAATGTCGCAGTTGCCGGGAGTCGGCCTGGTCAGCATCAGCGGCGGACAGAAACCGGCTGTCCGGATTCAGGCGAATCCCACGGCGATGGCCTCTTACGGTTTGAATCTCGAGGATCTGCGCACCGCCATCGTCGCCGCCAACGTCAATCAGGCCAAGGGAAACTTCGACGGAGCGCAGCAGGCTTACCAGATTGGAGCCAACGACCAGTTGCTCTCCA
>Ga0181530_10001884_pt1 | contig 25800 bp, 26 predicted proteins | sample PEATcosm2014_Bin_42_FD_119769 | JGI IMG/M metagenome (GOLD analysis project Ga0181530, IMG submission 119769) | Peatland microbial communities from MTU Mesocosm Facility, Houghton, MI, USA - PEATcosm2014_Bin10_60_metaG | ecosystem: Environmental > Terrestrial > Soil > Wetlands > Peat | place... | reverse complement strand
CCGCAGCCGCCAGAATTGCCAATGAGCGCACGAAATTCCACGGGTTTAGGGGTGGTCGAACGTGCTGCGGCTGAGACAGCCGCGCTCCACCGTCTCCAAAATGATTTGGGCAACACGCCCTCATGTTATTACCTTGCAACCGAAAACATTCAACATTCAACACCCAACACCCAACACCCAACATCCAACATCCAAGTGACTGGCGCAGAAAAACTTGGAGGTTCAGCGTTGAATGTTGAATGTTCGATGTTCGTTCGGACCTCGCGGTGCATAACGATCTGGATGGATAAATTTCCTCGGCATCAACGTGTTTGGTCCAACTGTCGCAACACTTCGCAGAGCACGGCCAGGCGGGGGACGGGCACGCCGGCCTTTTGCGCCCGGCGCAGCGGTTCGAGAAACATGCTTTCCAGCTCCAAAGGCCGTCCGAGTTCGAAATCCAAAAGCGTGGATGCCTTGTAAGCGCCCATTGTCCGCGTGCGTTCGATTTGTTCTTCGGCATAGGCAGCGGGAATTTCAAAGCCCAACCCGCCGGCGGCGGCGAGGACCTCCATCATCAATTCGCGCAGGAGTTTTTCCCAGCATGGATCGCACAGCAGTTTGTCCGTGGTTAAAACCGGGCCGACGGATCGCAGATGGGAGTTGGCAGATGGGAGTTGGGTGAGAGCGTCATAGCCGGCCGCGCCGGCGACGCCGAGTCCGTTGAAGGGGATGTTCCAGACCAGTTTTTCCCATTGGGCTTCCGCCAGGGTGTCCGTGACTTTGCAGGGTACGCCGGCATTGCGAAACATTGCTGCCAGCTCGTGCGTGCGCGGCCCGGTACGGCGCTGAAACTCGCCCAGCACGATCGTCCCGTACTCCAGGTGATGGATGACGCCCGGTTCGAGGCGATTGAGACAAACAAAACAGAGTCCGCTGAGAATCTGTTCCGGCGGAAAGAGCCGCGCCAATTGTTCGGTGTTGCCCAAACCGTTTTGCAGCGTGACGACAGCCGTCTGTGGCCCGACCAATGGCGGCAGCAATTTCGGAAACTGACCGTTGGCGGTTGTTTTCAGTCCGATCAGCACCACGTCGCAGATGCCGATTTCATCCGGCGTCCTTGCGCATTTGGGTTGAACGTGAAGGTCGCCTTCGAAACTGCGGACGGTTACGCCTCTTTGCCGCACAGCGTCGTAGTCGGAGCGAAGCAGGAAATGGATTTCCCGCCCGGCGCGACAAAGCCTGGCGCCGTAGTAGCTCCCCACGGCCCCGCAACCGATAACGGCGATTTTCATGTAATAAGCCGGCAGTCAATCGTCAGTCGTCAGCAGCATTTGAAGTCGGGCCGGAAGCATTTTGCCACGGACCGTTGACTGCCGACCACTGACAGAATAAAAAAGGCGCTCCGAAAAATCAGAGCGCCGGTTGTAAATCCGGAAATTACTTGGCGCCGAGGATGGCGTCTTTCGCGGCTTTGGCGACGCGGAACTTGACGACGCGCTTGGCCGGGATCGAAATGGTCTCGCCGGTCTTGGGGTTGCGGCCCATGCGGGCGGCGCGGTTTTTCAGCACGAGCTTGCCGATGCCGGGCAGGGTGAAGGTGTCCTTCGCGTGCTTGTAGGCGAGGGCGGCGATGTTTTCGAGGATTTCCACCGCTTGCTTTTTGGAGATTTCAGCTTTTTCAGCAATTGCGGCGGCGAGTTGGGATTTCGAGAGTGCGTTTGCCATAATCGGTGTCCTTGATGGTTGTTGTGTTACGGTTTTTGGTTAAAAAGTCATTTGACTTGGGTTGAATTAAAGAAGTTCGCCCGCGTTGTGCAAGCAAAAAAACATAAAAAATAAGGGCTTTCTTTTCACGCCTGAGACCCGGACTTGACTTTGCGGAACATTTTCACACCATCCGCCCGTGCCGCTCTTCACCATTCAAAGCGAGTTTCACTACGAAGTCGTCCGCAAAATCTTTGAGGGCGGCATGGGAATTGTCTATGAAGCCGAGCAGAAGGGCGCGCGCAATTTCGTCAAGCGCGTCGCCATCAAGATCATCCGCTCCCATTACGCGAGCCAGAAGATGTTCATCGAGAATTTCATCGGCGAGGCCAGGCTCGTCGCCGATTTGATCCATACGAACATCGTCCAGACCTACCATCTCGGCGAAACCAACGGCGTTTATTTCATCGCCATGGAATTGCTGCGCGGCGTGAATCTGGAGCAATTCAGCCGCCAACTGGCCGACAAACGCCGCGTGTTGCCGAAGGAACTCGCCGTGTTCATCACCAGCCGGGTCGCGCGCGGCCTGGCCTACGCGCACGCCAAAACCGACAAGGACGGCAAGCCGCTGGGCATCGTTCACCGCGATGTGAGTTTCAAAAACATCATGATCGCCTTTGAGGGCGACGTGAAGCTGACCGATTTCGGGGTCGCCAAGGCGCGCGGCTTTCTGACCGATCAGGAGGGCGAAGTCATCGCCGGCAAGGCCGATTACATGAGTCCGGAGCAGGCCGATTTTCAAATCACCGACAAACGTTCCGACCTTTTTTCCGCCGGGGTCGTGCTGGCGCACCTGTTGCTGGGGCGGAATTTGTTCAAAGGTCAAACTGCCGAGGAATCGCGCAGCCGCATCCTGAACCAGCCGATTCCCGATTTTTGCGCGCTCGACCCGCGCATTGACGACAAACTCAATGACATTCTGCATCACTGTCTGGCGCGGGATTTGAACCGCCGTTACGCGACCGCCGACCAGTTGATGTACGACCTCGAATACTACATTTACCACGGCGGTTACGGCCCGACCAACGAGACGCTCGGCAAATTCATCCGCGAACTGTTCGGCCAGACCGCTCCCCATCAGGCCGAAGACACGCACGTTAAAGCCATCATCCTCGAAGAAACCGCGCGGCTCAACGAACGCGCCAAATAAATGAAACGCGCTTCCGCCCAAACTGTCAAACTTGGGTTGATTCAAACCGACTGTTCCGCCGACCCGGACACGAATTTAAGAAAAACGCTCGTGCTCGCCGAACGCGCGGTCCAACGCGGCGCGCAAATCATCTGCACCCAGGAACTGTTCCGCTCGCAGTATTTTTGCCAGCGCGAAGACTACAAGAATTTCATGCTGGCCGAACCGGTTCCCGGCCCCACCACCGACGCCTTCCAAAAACTGGCGAAGAAACACAAGGTCGTCGTCATCACCTCGCTCTTTGAGAAACGCGCCGCCGGCGTTTATCACAACACCGCCGCGATCATTGACGCCGATGGCTCGCTGCTGGGCCGTTATCGGAAGATGCACATTCCCGACGACCCGCTTTATTACGAGAAATTTTATTTCACACCCGGCGATCTTGGATTCAAAGCCTGGCAGACCCGATACGGCAAAATCGGCGTGCTGATTTGCTGGGACCAATGGTATCCGGAAGCCGCGCGGCTCACCGCCCTGCAAGGCGCGCAAATTCTATTTTACCCGACCGCCATCGGCTGGCATCCGGGCGAAAAAAAGAAATACGGCGAACGCCAGCACAACTCGTGGGAGACCATCCAGCGCAGCCACGCCATCGCCAACGGCTGCTACGTTGCCGTAGCCAATCGCATCGGGCGCGAAAAACTCGCGGGCCGGGGCATTGAATTCTGGGGCCAGAGTTTCGTGGCCGGCACGTCCGGCGAAATCCTTGCCCAAGCCGGCGCGGCCAAGGAGGAAATTTTGATTGTGCCCGTTGATCTGGCCAGCGTGGACGACACGCGCACGCACTGGCCGTTCCTGCGCGACCGCCGGATTGATGCCTATGGCGGGCTTACCAAACGTTTGATTGACTGACGCGGCTTCAAAACCTCTGGCTTGGATCACCGGCGCGAACGGGCTGATTGGAAATTATCTCGTTCAGACTGCGCGCCGCAGTTTGGCTACGGAGAAAACATTTGGTTGCCTGTCGTTGTTGATGGACGTAGATTGCCTGTACCATTATGCCAGTAACTTTGGAGCAAGTGACTGAAGAAGTTCGCGAGCTTTCCCGGCAGGATCGTGAGCAATTGCTCGCCCGCCTCATCCGTGACCTTGAACCGGCCGATCATCTTTCCGCCGCTGAAATCGAGAGTGCCTGGGACCGTGAAATTGCCCGCCGGCTCGAAGAGATTGATTCTGGAAAAGTGAAGGCGGTGCCCGCCGAAGAAGTGTTTGCCCGGATTCAGGCCAAACTGGATGAAGCCCGTTAAATTTCATCCGCAAGCCGAAAGCGAGCTTGCCGAAAGTGCAGTTTTCTACAATGACCGTCTTCCCGGTTTGGGCAATGATTTTTTTACGGCTGTAAAACTCGCCAGCCGGCAAATCCAAGCCGACCCTTTGCGCCGCCCGCTTCGTCGTGATGGCACCCGCAAAGTGGCATTACCGCGCTTTCCGTATGCCGTGGTTTATCGGGACGACCCGGAACAGATTCTCATTGTTGCGGTCGCTCATGGCGCACGCCGGCCGGGTTACTGGCAAAACCGATTGTGAAACCGTTGAACAATCTGGCTTGGATCACCGGCGCGAACGGGCTGATTGGGAATTATGTCGTCCAGACTGCGCCGCGATTTGCCCCGCACTGGCGCGCGCGCGCGTTGACGCGCGGCCAGTTTGATTTGCTCGATTCCGCCGCCGTTCGCCATGAATTTCAGAAAGATCAGCCGCAACTCGTCATTCATTGCGCGGCCGTAAGCACGGTCGCCGCTGTGCAGTCAAATCCCGATTTGGCGCGGCGCGTGAATGTTGACGTGACCGCGTTTCTGGCCGGGCTGGCGGCGGAAATTCCGTTCATTTTCTTTTCCTCGGATTTGGTTTTCGACGGGCGCAAAGGGAATTACGTCGAGACTGACGCCGTAAATCCGCTGCACCTTTACGGCGAGACCAAAGCCGCCGCCGAGCAAATTGTTTTGCGCAATCCGCGCCATACCGTTGTGCGAACGTCGCTCAACGGCGGCACGTCGCGCGCGGGCAATCGCGGTTTTAACGAGGAACTGCGGTTGCTCTGGCAAAAAGGGAAGGGGATGAACCTGTTTACGGACGAATTTCGCTGCCCGATTTTCGCCGGCGAAACGGCCCGCGCGGTTTGGGAACTAGTGAATCAAGGGCGCACCGGGCTTTTTCACGTCACGGGCATGGAAAAACTTTCGCGCTGGCAAATCGGCCAGCTCGTCGCGGCGCGCTGGCCGCGGCTCAATCCCAAAATCACACCGGGCTTGGCGAAAAATTTCCCCGGCCCGCCGCGCGCGCTGGACACGTCGCTGAACATCGCCAAAGTCCAAAAGGTATTGTCCGTGCCGTTGCCCGGCTTGACCGGATGGCTCGTGGCAAACCCAAATGAACCGTTTTAACGTGGGCCAGGCATCTTGCCTGTCCGTTGGCGGGCAGGGCCGCCGGCAAGAAACCGCTTAAGCGGACGCGGGACAGGCTGGAAGCGCTGTCCTGCTTTATTTCGTCTTCAGTTCCAGGATGGTGATGGAGTAGGGCGGAAATTCGCGGGTGAAGTCCGTTCCCAATCCGTCAACTTTTTTCGTGACCGGCACGATCCGGGCCGGTTCCTGAATTGAATTGGTGTCGTCCGGGCGGCCCGCCTTTAACACGACGGCTGTGCCTTCGGCTTCGATGGATGCGACGCCGCTGATTTGAATTTTCACCGGTTGCGGTGTGCCGAGACTGTTGACGACTTTCAGGTAGATGATTCCCGTTAGGCTGTCGCGCGTGGCGTCGAAGAAGAGTTTCGGGACATGTTGTTCGGGCGGAAGCGGCTGGTCCACGCCGTTGACGCGGCGCGCGGGCGGTTGCCGGGAGACGGTCGGTATGTCCTGTGAATCAGTCGCGAGGACGGTGTCGCCGTGATGTGTGCTGAACATTTGCTGCGCGTAGTAGGCGGGTGAGCCGTAGCTGTTCAGCGCATTGTAGCCGATCAAATCAGGTCTCCATTGCATGGCGCCGTGATTGACATTGACGAAAAGCGGCGCGTAGCTGGCCATGAGGACGATGTCGGAATTGCGTTCCAGGCCGGTCATCCACGCGGCGTCGCCGAGCGCGGCCGCCATGTTGGGCGTGGGCGAACCGACGCGCGTGGCCCATTCGCCGCAGAAGATTTTTGTGTGGTTGGTGCGCGCATACGTGTCGTAGTCCAGCGCGTGCAATTGCATTTCCTCCGGCGAGCGGTAGTAATGTTCATCCAGCAGATCCGGCACGCGCGATTTCACTTTCGTTGTGGCGATGACTTGAAGCTGCGGATGCTTCGCCTTGATGGCGTCAAAAAATTGCGTGAAGCGGTCGTCGTAACTGCCGGATTTGTCGAACCAGTCTTCGTTGCCGACCTCGACGTAGGTGAGCGGGAACGGCGCGGGGTGTCTGTCCCGGGCGCGTTGCGCGCCCCAGGGGGTGTTTGTGTCGCCGGTGACGTATTCAATCTCGTCGAGCGCGTCCTGGACGTAAGGTTTCAAATCATCGCCCGGCGCAACGTGCCGCTGGCGCATGGAATAACCGGCATAAACCGCGAGCACCGGCTGCATTTTCAAGTCCTCGCACCATCCGAGAAATTCCAGCAAACCGAGGCCGTCCGTTGACCAGTAGCCCCAGCCATCGTTCAGGTGGCCGGGCCGTCCGGAAATGTCGCCGACGGTGTTTTTCCAATTGAACCGGGTCCAGATTTCATTGCCTTCAAGGTAATTTCCTCCCGGGAAACGCAGAAAGGCCGGGTGCATGTCGGCTAGCAGTTGCATGAGGTCGGGCCGGTTGCCGTTCGCCCGGTTGTTGAACGTCGGCGGAAACAGCGAAACCTGGCTGAACCAGACCGTGCCGCGTTTGACGGTCGAGATGACCAGCCGGTTGTCCTGCGACGGTGCGATACCGCCGGTGATCAGCGTCACTTCATACTTCTGCCATTTTTTGGTAATCTTCGGGACGGTTGCGCTGGCCAGGACAGCTTCGCCGTTGGTGCTGGTGATGGCGACGGTCAGCGGCCCGGTAAAACCCTTGCCCCGGGCGTAAAACGACGCGTGATAAGTCGTGTCCGGCCGGACGGGAATTCCCCAGTAACCGCCATTGGCGATGCCCACCGGTGAATTCTTCCTGGCCTTGCTCGTGTCCAGTTTCAAACTCACATTCAATGCGACGTCCAACGGCTGGTTCGTGTCGAGCGACATCGTCGTGTTGCCGAAGGCGCTCCAGAACACGGCATTCGTCGGATTGGCCTTGAACGTGCGGTTGCGGATCAGCTCGCCGTAAAGTCCGCCTTCGTAGGAGTAATTGATTTCCTCCGTCATCAAGCCATAAAGCATCGGACTGACTTTGGCGGTGACTTGGTCGGCCTTGATTTGCAGGGTCGGGATGATGTTGGTCGGTTCAGCGTGCGCCGGGGTTGCCGCGGCAATAACGGCGGCCAGCAGCAGACCCAGCCGGGAGGGCAGGTTCTTTCCGGACAAATGGTTCAATTGCATGGTGCAAAACTGAATTTTTCGACGGCATAAGTCCATACCCATTTCTGGGGATGCTTCGGAAAAGAAAGCTTTGTGCCCGGGCATCTTGATGGTTAATTCCTTTCCGTGAATTTATCCGCTAATCCGAAATACCGCGGACGTCTCGCGCCGTCACCGACGGGGCTGTTGCATCTCGGCCATGCGCGGACGTTTTGGGTGGCGCGGGAACGGGCGCGGGCGAACGGTGGCACGCTGATTTTGCGCAACGAAGACATTGACTCCACCCGCTTCCGGCTCGAGTTCGTCCCGCAAATGATCGAAGACCTGCGCTGGTTCGGCTTTGAATGGCAGGAGGGACCGGATTGCGGCGGGGCTTTCGGGCCGTATTCGCAAAGCGAACGGCGGTCGTTCTACACTGCCGCGCTGGAAAAACTCCGGGCCGGCGGCTTCGTTTATCCCTGCACCTGTTCACGCAAGGACATCCGCGATGCCGCCAGCGCGCCCAACGCCGGTGACGATGAAGGCCCCATTTATCCCGGCACCTGCCGTAACAAAAGTGACGAGTGGCGAGTGGCGAGTGACATGAAGTCCGGTCCGGCTATCGTGTCACCTGCCTGCCGTGCCGAAGCTTCTGAGCGAAGGCTGGTCACCTGTCACGTGCCACGCGCCCCGAATTGGCGTTTTCGTGTTCCTGATGGCGAAACCATTTCCTTCACGGACGGAAATTTTGGTGCGCAGCAGTTCGTGGCCGGAAAAGATTTTGGCGACTTCGTGGTTTGGCGGCACGACGATGTGCCGGCGTATCAACTGGCGTGTGTGGTGGACGACGCGGCGATGCAAATCACCGAGGTGGTGCGCGGCGCGGATTTGCTGCTGAGCACGGCGCGGCAGATTTTGCTTTACCAGGCGCTGGGTTTAACCCCGCCGGCGTTTTATCACTGTGCGCTGATGCTGGACAAGAATGGGAAGCGGCTGGCCAAACGCCACGACGCGTTGAGTTTGTGGGCGTTGCGGGAGCAGGGGAAAACGCCGGAAAAACTGCGGCGGGTTTGATACGGTTTTGGAGCGCGGCTGTTGGTTGAATAATGTAATGTTGCTGCGGCATCAGTGCGTTAAATAATATTCGGCTGCCGCGTTGGTGCTACAAGTCCAGACGTGAATTGTGTTTTCAGAATGGTTGACAGTGGTATATGTGTAAAGACCGACTGGAAATGCGCTGATAAACATTTGATCTTGGGCGGCTACAGAATCGTAACGTGGATAATCTTTCAACAAATATGTGACAGATGAAACCTCAGTGCTCCAACTTCCAGGACTGCTAACCAGCAGACCGGCGTCAATCTTTTGAATGACGTCACAGTAGAATTGGTTTTTTTTTGCGAGTGCCTTATTAACCGCGGCGTCCCATTGCGCCTGTTGATCTGCAAATTCTCGTTGCTGCTGGGCAAGCTCTTGTAGACGCGCTTTCTTCTGATTCTCTACCGCGTCGGCTGCTTGCGCGATTTGTGGATTGTAACCACATTTATCCTGCAAATCTTTTGGGAGCGAATCCAATCGCAACATTCCCATTTCGCCGCTCGGAGTTTTGTAAACGAATTTGTTCGGTGTCAATTTTACCAGCACAGCATTGGTGATGATGCGTCCGGTGGAACTGGTCAGCGTGAAGGGAGTCAGCAACGCCCCGTTGGTCACATAACCGGAACTGTCAGTGTTCGTTCCAGATGCAACGACCGTATTGAAAGAGCTTCCAGAGGCAGAAATAAAAGCTTGATGATTTCCACATGGCCGCGCCATGCCGCACTCATCAGGGCAGTATGGCCTGATAAATCACTTGAGCGGGTGATTCTAGGATTTTGCTGTCCTTTGGATGAAACAGTCGTAAGAAAGTTATTGGATATGAATGGTTTTACAGAAACAGAAGTTGTCAGGGCTAAAATGTGTCAAGAAACGTATTCAATTATCGTTTAGCTTTGGCTTATTCTCCTCAACCCGGCCTTCTCCCATCCGCCTTCGTCTGACTCCGGCGCGACAAGTGAGATTTGCCGTAGCGGCGTCTCGGCAGAGCGCCGCCATCTGAAAATAAATGGAAAAGTTTGCGGCGGTCTGCCGACGCGCCGCTACGGAGCAGGAACATTATCCGCCGTCCCTTTGAAAATTCACGCCTCGGGATTTGCCGGACAAAATTCGTGTGGAAATTCTCCAAAAATGGCTTGTGATTTTTCTGCAATTCGGCAGTGTCTTTAAGCTTCCGACCGAAACTGTGGGAGAACAAAGAGGTGGAGTTCGGCGGATGGATTTGCTGAGGTCAGATGCAATCACTCAGACTGATAATTGCCAGCGCTTTTTTTATCTGCGCCCCGCTCGCCGCCCTGAACGCGGCAACGGGCGAGGCCGTACCATCGGCAACCCAGCCCGCCGCTTTGGCGGCATCCGCCGAGACACCGGCTGCTCCGGCGGAACACGGCATTCCCGAGAGCGCCCAGTCTCTTGGTCATAAGGGCGGTTTTGTCACCAATTCCATGCTGGTGACGTGGATTGTGGCGGTGGGCGTGATTTTGTTCGCCCGGTTCGCCACCCGGAAAATTCAGGAAGTGCCGTCGGGCGCTCAGAATTTTTGGGAGTGGCTGGTGGAGGGACTTTACGGTTTTCTCGAAAGCATCATCGGGCCGGGACTGGTGAAGAAGATGTTCTGGTTCTTCGCGACGATTTTCATTTTCATCCTGGCGACGAACTGGTTCGGGCTGCTTCCCGGCGCCGGCACGGTTGGCTGGGGCGTGCAAGGGGAGCACGGGTTTGAAGTCACCCGGCCGCTGCTGCGGGCCGGCAATGCCGACCTCAACATGACATTCGCGATGGCCATGATTTTCTTCGCTTGCTGGACGGTTTGGGCGCTCCAATTCAGCGGTGTCAAAGGCTCCTTCCTGCACATTTTCGGCCCCAAAGGCGACAGCACCGGGGTCATCAAGTATTTGATGATCGTGGTGTTTTTCGGCGTCGGTTTTCTGGAGGTGCTCTCGATTGCGTTCCGTCCGGTGTCGTTGAGCTTCCGTCTTTACGGCAACATTTTTGCGGGCGAGAACCTGCTGGAAGCCATGGCGAACATGGTTCAGCATCCCGCCTGGGCCAAAGTCGTCGTTGGCGCGCTGCTGCCGGTGCCGTTTTATTTCATGGAATTGCTGGTGGGCTTTATTCAGGCGGCGGTGTTCATGCTTCTGACCGCCGTGTTCACGGCGTTGATTTGCACGCATGAGGAGGAAGCCGGCGAGGGTCACCATTAAACCATTACAAATTTCAGCGGCTTGACCGTGGTCCACCGCGGGAGCCGCTGAGGAAAACGAAAGGAAAAAATATGTTAACACCAATGTTGGCAGAGATGAGCGGCAGCATTCACGTCGGTCTGGCGGGTCTTGGCTCGGCCATCGGCGTGGGACTGGTCGGCATGAAGGCTTCCGAGGCGGTGGGACGCAATCCCGGCGCTTTCGGCAAGGTCATCGTGCTGGCCGTGCTCGGCATGGCTTTGTCCGAAGCCATTGTGTTCTACGCCATCTTCCTTGTTCACTAAGGAAAACGGCGCGGAGCCGGATTCGGCTCCGCGCCGCGCATTAACCGAACGGATTTATGAACCAGTTTATTTTGTTGGGAAGCATCGGCAGCGACCTGGCCCAGACCGCCCGTGACACGGCGGAGAAATTTGGTCTGGACGCGCCGCATTTCTTTGCCCAGGTCATCAGCTTTCTGATTGTTGCCGCCCTGCTTTACCGGTTTGCCTACCGGCCAATCCTGGCCGTGCTCGAAGAACGCCGGCAGCGCATCGCGGAAGGGCTGGAGAACGCGGAGAAAATCAAGGCGGAGCTGGCGAAAACCGAGTCCTCCCGTCAGGCCATTTTTGACCGGGCCAATGACCAGGCGAACCAATTGATCGAGGAGGCGCGGGCCGCCGCCGCGCGGGTGCGCGAGCAGGAAACGCAAAAAGCCATCGCCGCTGCGGAACAAATCATGGTCAAGGCGCGCGAAGCCGCCGTCCGGGAACACGAGCGGATGCTCGCCGAGTTGAAACGTGAAGTGGGCCGGCTGGTCGTGCAAACGACCGCGACGGTCACCGGCAAAATCCTGACGCCGGACGATCAACGCCGGCTGGCCGAGGAAACAGAGAAACAATTGACGGCGTGATGGATTTCAAATTTCAGATTTGAAATTTCAAATCAGCCGAAACCGGAATGAAAATATCCAAACGCGCACAGCACGACGCCCGGCAACTGTTCCGCAGTTGCCAGGTCAATGGTTTGCTGGACGAAAACCGCGTCCGGCAGGCGGTCACGCTCGTGCTCGCGCAGAAGCCGCGCCGTTACCTGGAAATTTTGTCGCGCCTGCTCCGGCTGGTGAAGCTGGATTTGGAGCGCCGCACCGCACGCGTCGAGAGCGCGGCGATTTTGCCCGGCGATTTGCAATCGGACGTGGCCAATCGGATAAAAAAAATTTACGGCGACAGGGTGGACATTGCGTTCGGCCAGAATCCGGCGTTGATCGGCGGTTTGCGCGTCAAGGTCGGCAGCGACGTTTATGACGGCAGTGTGCGGGCAAAATTGGAACGCCTGGCGGAGAGTTTTTGACTCATTTAACCGGTTACTTGTTTAACCGCCAAATGAACGAGTGGTTAAATTGGTAAGTGGTTAAATGAGCGAGCGATGAATTTGAATATTTATGAGCAATCTATTGCAGGAAATTGAAGCCCAAATTTCGGGCGCCAAGGCCGCGACGGCCAAACAAAATGTCGGCGTGGTCCGCGAAATCGGCGACGGCGTGGCCAAGATTGAGGGCCTGACCGACGCGATGCTCAACGAGATGCTCGACTTCGGCAACGGCATCACCGGCCTGGCGTTGAACCTCGAAGAGACGGAGGTGGGCGCGATCATTCTCGGCGATTACACCAGCATCAAGGAAGGTGACGAGGTCCGCACCACTGGTAAATTGCTCCAGGTGCCCGTCGGCAAAGGCCTGCTGGGCCGCGTCGTCAATGCCCTCGGCCAGCCGCTGGACGGCAAAGGCCCGATCAAGAGCGACATCGCGTATCCGGTCGAAAAAATCGCGCCGGGCATCATCAAACGCAAATCCGTCAGCCAGCCGGTGCAGACGGGCATCATGGCCATTGACGCGATGATTCCAATTGGCCGCGGCCAGCGCGAATTGATCATCGGCGACCGTTCGACGGGCAAGACGACCATTGGCATTGACACCATCATCAACAACGCGCGGCTCAATCTGGCCGCGCAGCAGGCCGGAGACACAAATTATCGTGCGCTATATTGCATTTACGTCGCCATCGGCCAGAAGCAGTCGAATGTCGCGCGCGTCATCGGCGTTTTGGAGGAAGCCGGCGCCATGCCTTACACGATTGTCGTCGTGGCCGCCGCGTCGGATTCGGCGACCAACCAGTATCTCGCGCCGTTCGCGGGCGCGGCCATGGGCGAATGGTTCATGGACAACGGCATGGATGCGCTGATTATTTACGACGATTTGTCCAAGCACGCGGTGGCGTACCGCCAGGTTTCACTCGTGCTCAAGCGTCCGTCGGGCCGCGAGGCATATCCGGGCGACGTGTTTTACCTGCACAGCCGCCTGCTTGAACGCAGCGCGCGCGTGGCTGAAAAGTACGGCAACGGCTCGGTCACGGCGCTGCCCATCATCGAAACCCAGGCGGGTGACGTTTCGGCTTACATTCCCACGAACGTGATTTCCATCACCGACGGGCAGATTTATCTGGAAACGGATTTGTTTTATCAGGGCATCCGCCCGGCGATTTCGGTGGGCTTGTCCGTGTCGCGCGTCGGTTCGGCGGCGCAGGTCAAGGCGATGAAACAGGTCGCCGGCCGCATCAAGGGCGACCTGGCCCAGTTCCGCGAACTGGCGGCGTTCGCCCAGTTCGGTTCCGACCTTGACGCCAAGACGCAGGCGCAGTTGGAGCGCGGCAAACGCATCGTTGAGTTGTTCAACCAGATTCAATACAACCCCCTGCCGGTCGAAGTGCAGGTCGTGGTTTTGTGGGCGGGGCAAAATGGATTTGTGGACGACGTGCCGGTGGCCAAAACCAAGGACTTTCAGCTCAAGCTCACGGATTTTATGACGACCCGGAAGTCGGAATTGCTGGCGCGCATCGTGAAGGACAAAGAATTGAAGGATGCCACCGTTACCGATTTGAAAGCGGCGGTGACAGAGTTCAAGCAGATGTATAGATAATTCATGCCCACCACCCGCGACATTCGCCGGCGCATCAAGTCGGTCAAGAACACCGCCCAAATCACCAAGGCGATGCAGATGGTGGCGGCGGCCAAAATGCGCAAGGCCCAGCAGGCCGCGCTGGCCGGCCGGCCTTATGCGGCGTTGATGAATGAAGTGCTGGCCGAAGCGACGGCGCGTGCAGGGGATTTCAAGCATCCGCTCATGGAAACCCGCGAAGTTCGAAAACGGGCAATCATTCTGGTGAGCACGGACCGCGGTTTGTGCGGTGCGCTCAACAGCAATTTGTTCCGCGAAGTTGTGAAATTCGACCAGGACACGACCGTTTACGTCACGGCGGGACGCAAGGCGTCGCAATTCATCGCCCGCACGAAACGGCCGCTGTCGGCGGAGTTCACTTACAAGGACACGCCGCAATTCGGCGAGGCGCGGGCCATTTCCAAATTCGCGCAGGACCTGTTTATCAAGCGCGAGGCGGACGCGGTGGACATTTTGTTCACCAACTACATTTCGACCCTGGTTCAGCGGCCGGAAACTGTCCCGTTTTTGCCGGTGGGAAAAATCCAGACGGTCACCGCCGGCATTCACGGCCACGCGGCGGCGGGAGAATTGGCGGCGGGCGGCGATGTGCCGTATTTGTTCGAGCCGGATGAGGAGACGGTGCTGGGCGAATTGCTGCCGCACAGCTTGAATTTCAAGGTTTACCAGATTTTGCTCGAAGCCCGGGCCAGCGAGCACAGCGCGCGCATGGTGGCGATGAAGAACGCCACCGACAACGCGCAACAGCTGATCAAGGACCTGACGCTGCAATACAACAAGCTGCGCCAGTCGAACATTACGAAGGAATTGTTGGAAATCGCCACCGCGCAAATGGCGGTGGGCTAGCCACGCCATGCTGAATTTCAAATCTCAAATTTAAAATTGGAAATCAAATTCATGAACAAAGGCAAAATCGTTCAAGTCATCGGACCGGTCGTGGACGTGGAATTTCCCGATCCGCTCCCCGGCATTTACAACGCGCTGGTCGTCGAATTCGACGTGCCCGGCCAGGGCCGCGCCAAACGGGTGCTCGAAGTCGAACAGCACCTCGGCGACAACTGGGTGCGCTGCGTTTGCATGGGCTCGACCGAGGGTATGAAGCGCGGTTACGAGGTCGCCGACACCGGCAAACCGATTTCCATGCCGGTCGGCGACTGCGTGCTGGGCCGCGTGTTCAACGTCGTCGGCGAGACGGTGGACGAGCGCGGGCCGGTCAACGCCGACAAGTTTTATCCGATCCACCGCCCCGCGCCGGCGCTGGTGGACCAGTCCACTTCGCCGCAGGTGCTCGTGACCGGCATCAAGGTCGTTGATCTCTTCTGCCCGTTTTTGAAAGGCGGCAAGGTCGGCGCCTTTGGCGGCGCGGGCGTCGGCAAGACCGTCGTCATCATGGAGTTGATCAACAACATCGCCAAGCTGCACGGCGGCGTGTCCGTCTTCGCGGGCGTGGGCGAACGCTCGCGCGAAGGCAACGACCTTTACACGGAAATGTCCGAAGCCGGCGTCATCAACCAGAAAGACCTCGGCAAATCCAAAATCGGGCTGGTCTATGGCCAGATGAACGAGCCGCCCGGCGCGCGTTTGCGGGTCGCGCTGTCCGCGCTCGCGGTGACCGAATATTTCCGCGACGAAAAAAATCAGGACGTGCTTCTTTTCATTGACAACATTTTCCGGTTTTCACAGGCCGGTTCGGAGGTCTCCGCGCTGCTGGGCCGCACACCGAGCGCCGTTGGTTATCAGCCCACCCTCGCCGCCGAAATGGGCGATTTGCAGGAACGCATCACCTCGACCAAGAAAGGGTCCATCACCTCGTTCCAGGCCGTTTATGTGCCCGCCGACGACCTGACCGACCCCGCGCCGGCCACGACTTTTGCGCACCTGGACGCGACCATCGTGCTGGAACGCGCCATTGCGGAGCTTGGGATTTATCCCGCCGTGGATCCGTTGGCCTCGACGAGCCGCGCGCTGACGCCGGAAATCGTCGGAGCGGAGCACTATGAAACCGCGCGCGGCGTGCAGAAGGTCTTGCAGCGCTACAAGGATTTGCAGGACATCATCGCGATTCTCGGCATGGACGAGCTTTCGCCCGACGACAAGCTCACGGTCTATCGCGCCCGCAAGATTCAGCGTTTTCTCAGCCAGCCGTTCTCGGTGGCGGAAGTGTTCACCGGCCGTCCGGGCCGGCAGGTGCCGGTGGCCGAGACCGTGCGCGGGTTCAAGGAAATTTTGGACGGCAAACACGATGACGTGGCGGAACAAAACTTTTACATGAAGGGCGGCATCGAAGAGATTGAAAAAGGTTGACGGATCGCTTTCACGCATTACGCATCACGCATCACGTGACGCGCGTGGTGCGTGGAACGTGATGCGGGAAACATGAATTAAAAATGGTTGCGACTCTGAAATTGGAAATTGTCACGCCGGAGGCGAAAATTTACTCCGACGACGTGGACATGGTCACGCTGACCGGCGCTGAAGGTGAGATGGGCATCATGCCGAATCACGTGCCGCTGATGACGCAATTATGCGCGGGCGAAATCGTCGCGCAGAAGGGGCAGGATACGATCTTCCTCGCCGTCGGCGACGGCTTCGTGCAAGTGACTGGCGATCGCGTGGCGATTCTTACCGACATGGCGATTCGCGCTGAAAACATTGACGAAGCGAAGGCCGAGGAAGCCCGCCTGCGTGCCGAAGCGCGCCTGGCCGAAAAAATCACCGACGTGGAAGCCGCGCACATTCAGGCTGCGCTGTTGCACGCCGCGACCCAGCTCAAGGTCAAACGCCGCAGGCGGAAGTAAACTTTTGCTTTGCCGGAGCGCGCCTGTCCCAGGCGCAGCAGGTTGGAATGCGGTCGGGCAATGGAACCGGTTGGTCAGCTCCTCTGCATCCCGGGCTGCTGCGGCTGGGACAGCCGCGCTCCGGTACAGTATTTCCGCACTTGCGAGGTTTGAAGATTTCTCATCCAATCCAACCATGTCTGAAAAGCTTCCGAGCCGCCGTTCCGGCCCGCCGCACAATCCGAGAGTGCGTGAACTTGTCGGCGACAAACGCAGGTGGTCGGCCGCTTCGCCGCAGAAACTCGGGAGGCAGGGGTTTCATGGCTGGCACGAGCGCGGATATCCGAGTTTACTAGTCCAAGCACCAGAATGGAGTTGGTCTGAAACGTGAGTAAACTCCCACATTGGTTTATTGTATATGCCGAATTCCGCATAAATGGCAATCTTCTTGTAAAAAAATTCAAAAATCGTCTGGAACACCTTTCGGCCAGCGATCCCACGGATCAAATGGTCTAGGCTCAAACCGATATTTCTTCGTGCGTTTTGCTGACCAAGAAAGACAATTATATTGAGGTTCAGCTTCGCTTGTCTTTTCCCCTCCATCTGCTTTAAGTTTGGGAAAACCTTTTTCCAAATGGCTTGGCAGCATTTCAAGAAATATATTTTTCCTCTTTCCCCCAAGCAATCCAAGCCGCGACCGCCTCATCAAAGGTTTTAGAATTCTGCGCAGGATTTGCATTGGTTAGAACCTTCAAGGCTTCAAACCAGGCATCGGGACGTTGTTGCAGTTCACGCAAAATAAGCGGAACGACATCCCTAACTTTCTCTTTTCCGAGCGTGTGCATTAACACTTGATAAGTCGGATGAGCGAATCTACGCATACTCAAAGAATAACTTCTAGTCGCCTCTTGCCAATTTTTTGCAAGCCCATTGAAGATAAATTCCAACTCCGCTTTATTCGGAACGTGCTTCATTTTTACCGTGCTTGCCTTAGCTTTACTGCGCCGCTCCAAAAGCCCCATGACAATCGCTTTGCCAACGCCACCAGTGCCGCGACCACGCTTGCGCTTTCTGTCAACGTGCATGTTGCGAACTTTTCCGCCGATGTATGTCTCATCCGCTTCAATTTCACCGGACAATTTTTCAAATGTGCCATTTTGCAATGCAAGGCGGATTCGATGCCCCAAAAACCACGCGCTCTTTTGCGTGATACCCAAAGTGCGGTGCAATTCATACGAACTAATGCCGTTTTTTGCGCTGACAATCAGCCACATTCCAATCAGCCATTTGTCTAAAGAGATTGGGCTGTCTTCCATTATCGTTCCAACCTTAATGGAAAATTGGCGGCGATTCGGGCAACACTCACAAGTCCACACTCTGCGCTTGGCTGTAAATGAAACCTTGTCGGAACCGCAACGCGGACATTTAACGCCGGCAGGCCAACGAATTGAAACCATAAAATTCAAGGCAACGTCAGGGTCGGCAAAGTGCTTAATAGCCGCCTGCAACGTCTTTGGAAACTCATTGTTTTCTTTCATGTCTCAAATTTAACACAAATCAATGTTGTGTCAAGTATATTATTACCCTTATTTGGATAAAGGCAATGGCGAGTGCCTCCTGCGCCGTCCTGATTAGGCAAAGCTGGTCGAGGACTCCTTGCGGTTCTTTCATGGCAAACGTTATGAACTTCGGGCGTGGGTCGTGATGCCGAACCATGTTCATGTGCTGTTCCAAACCGGCAGCGAGAGCATGTCGCGCACGGTTGAAAACTGGAAGAAATTTACCGCGCATGAGGCGAACAAACTGGCTGCCCGACAGGGACAGTTTTGGTTCGAGGATTATTGGGATACATTCATGCGCGATTCCGAACACGAATTGCGGACTCGGCAGTACATCGAGGCAAATCCGGTAAAGGCCCCTTTGGTCCGTGAAGCGAAATCCTGGCCGTGGAGCAGCTCGCGGCTGCGAGACGAGCATGGGCGGTTGACCTTGTGATGGGGTGTGTTGCCGACGGAGCGCGCCTGTCCCAGGCGCAGCGGGTTGGAATGCGATTGGACAATAGAACTGTTGGTGAGCTTCAGTGTATCCGTAGTTGCTGCGGCTGGGACAGCCGCGCTCCGTTCTAGCTTTCCACCACGCTGATTTCCACCGGCTCGACGCTGACGCCGATTTTTTCCAGCCACGCGATGGTGGCCTTCACTTCGTCGCGCGGGCCGTCGAGTTCGAGGCAGACGACCCCGATTTCATCGGTGACGCTGGCCTGGCGGATGTTGGTGACCACCTTGAATTTCCGGCCGACTTCCCAGACGAGCGGTTTTTTGATGAGCTTGGGCGGAAACATCAGCCACAGGCGGCGCTGCGTGGGCGTGGTGGATTTGGTAACGGAAAGTTTCTTTTTCATTTTAGCCATAAATCAGTTTTCAATTTGGATTTCGCAATCCGCAATCCGCAATTAAATCAGCCGCCCGCAATCGCCGGGATGATGCTGATTTCATCGCCGTCTTTCAAGGGCGTCTCGCGGTTTTTGAGGAACCGGATGTCTTCCTCGTTCACATACACGTTCACGAAGCGGCGTACCTCGCCCTTGTCATCCACGAGCCGTTCCTGGATGCCGGGGAAGCGCGTCTGCAATTCGACGATCGCCTCGCCGATGGTGGCGGCGTTGACTTCGACCAGCTCCTCGTTGTTCGTCAACTTGCGGAGCGGTGTGGGGATTCGGACTTTTTTTGGCATAAATTAAATTTCAATTTTTTGGTGCGTTAATTTTTGACGGTGTGTTAGAACCACGCGCTGGAAACTGTGTTGTAACTCTCTCAAGTTCGCGAATAGACGCTCCCAACTGTGACTGATCAAATTGTAAAGAAAAGTGAAGGCGATTGCCAATTCCCGCTCGGTCTGCGATTTCGCCATGAAGCTCAATATGCCCTTTGCCATCGCCAACCAACCGCAAATTCAACTGATCCTCCATCGTGGCAAACTTTGCTGAACCGCTCAACGTCTCGAAAAGCGGACGAAGCTCCGTTGCAAACCTGACCAAATCGTCCGCAATAATTGCAGCTTTGGCTTTGCCATGAAATCCGCCTGCCTGAACACGAATTTCAACCGTCAGCCAATTGTCGTCGTAATATTCGCCTATCGGTGCGCGTTCGTAACGAAGCACATCAATTTCAACCCGCTCCCGCTCTGATTGGCCAAATGAAAATATCATGTCGTTATCAATTACGCATTCACTTTTTCTTCATGCGCCAGCAGGGCCTCGAACTCACTGGGCTTGATTTCGCGCGGCTTGCCCACGTGGCCGGCCACGGCGTCGAATGTGTTCATGGCCTGGCTGCCTTTGGAAGCAGTTTCAACACAAAATCGTAAATGGCCTGGGCGTATTGCACCGCCTCCTCGTATTCACCGGGCTGCGGTTCGACCGCGAACGTGGAATTGGGATAACGAAACCGTGTGGCGTATGGAGTCAGCGCATCAGCGGCGTCAGTCAGCTTGCCAAAACTGGCTTCAATTTCACACGCGAGGTCCACCAACACTTCGATGTCGTGAGTTTTTTCGTAGGCTTTGCCGTGATGAACAAGAAACGCTTTGACTGCTTTCTCCGCCGATTGCTGGCAGTGATAAACCGCAACGTCATAAAATGGCGGTTTGCCAGTTGCCGCGCGACGAGCGGTTTCCAAGTCGCGCCACGCTTTGACCATCCATGCTTTGGCTTCGGAGGCCTGTAAATCAGCCATAGAGCCTCCGGCCACGGCTCAAGATTTCGTATTCAAGCGCGGTCTTGAGTTCTTTGACGCGGTCAACTTCCCGGCGGGTTTCGACCAAAACATCTTTGGGCATCCGCAGCCCGCGCAAACAACGATGCGCACGCTGTGAACGGCGAATGGGAGTCTCGTCGCTTTCCGGCACCACGACAAAAAGGTCAACGTCACTGTCATCGTGCGGATTGCCCCAAACGTGCGAGCCATAAAGCCAGATTTGTTCTGGCCGAAATTCCGCCACCAGCCGACGTGTGACTGTTTCAAGCAAGTTCTTGTCGAGCGTTTTCACAATTACTTTTTAACACAATGTCGAGTCGAAAGAAAGTCCGGTAAATTGAATTCACGCATTCACTTTTTCTTCATGTGCCAGCAGGGCCTCGAACTCGCGCAGGCTCGGCTTGATTTCGCGCGGTTTGCCCACGTGGCCGGCCACGGCGTCGAGCGTCTTCAAGCCGTTGCCGGTGACGCAGAGGACGGCAGAATCATTTCGCGGAATTTTGCCCGACGCAATGAGTTTCTGCGCCACGCCCACGGTCACACCGCCCGCCGTCTCGGCAAAAATGCCTTCCGTCTCCGCCAGCAGCTTGATGGCGTCGCGGATTTCGTCGTCGGTCACATCGTCCGCCGCCGCGCCGGTGTCTTTCATCACTTTGAGCGCGTAGAAACCATCCGCCGGCGTGCCAATGGCCAGCGATTTGGCAATCGTGTCCGGCTTGACCGGCCGGAAGAAGTCCAGGCCCGCCTTTTGCGCGGTGGAAATGGGCGAGCAACCCGTTGCCTGCGCGCCGTGAATGGACGTTTCGCTTTCCGAGACGAGGCCAAGTTTCACCAGTTCCTGGTAGCCTTTCTGGATTTTTGTCAGCAATGAGCCGGACGCCATCGGCACGACGGTATGCCGGGGCAGGCGCCAGCCGAGTTGTTCGACGATTTCATACGCCATGCTCTTGGAGCCTTCGGCGTAATACGGCCGCATGTTCACGTTCACGAACGCCCAGCCGAATTTGCCCGCGATCTCGGCGCAAAGGCGGTTCACCTCGTCGTAATGGCCTTTGATGCCGATGACGTGCGCGCCATAGACGAGTGAATTGATGATCTTACCCTGCTCCAAATCCGACGGAATGAACACGTAGGATTTCAATCCGGCGGACGCGGCATTGGCGGCGACGGAATTCGCCAGGTTGCCGGTCGAGGCGCAGGCGACGGTGTCGAAGCCCAGTTCGCGCGCCCGGCTTAACGCCACGCTCACGACGCGGTCCTTGAACGACAGCGTCGGATAATTGACCGTGTCGTTCTTGATCCACAATTCGCGAATGCCAAGCTTTTTGGCGAGCCGGTCCGCCTTCACGAGCGGCGTGAAACCGACTTGCAGGCCGACCGTCGGGTCATTTGCCACTGGCAGCAGTTCGCGGTAACGCCACATGGAGTGGGGGCGCGATTGGATCGCCGTCCGCGTCAGCGACTTCTTGATGCGGTCGTAATCATAAACCACTTCGAGCGGGCCGAAGTCGAACTCGCACACGTGCGTGGCCGTGAGTGGATATTCCCGCCCGCACTCGCGGCACTTCAGCGCCTTCATAAAACCGTGATGTTCACTCATAAATTTTTCAAAGTAGGGCAGTGCTTCCAGCCTGCCCATTTTCCGCTTAAGCGGTCTCTTGCCGGCGGCTTTGCCGTCGGTGGGCAGGCAAGATGCCCGCCCTACTTTCAGGGCAAAAAAAGCCCCGACTCATGACGAGAAGGGGCTGAAAAAATTCGTGCGCTCTTCTCATTTTCCCCCGACACCCGCCGGGGCTGGATTTGGCACCTGGCGTTGAACTTGCATTCAACCGGTTGCCGTGGCGTCATCGGGCCAGTCCCTCAGCCACTCTGCATGAGACCGTTGTATCAACGGATGCGGATAAGCTGGTCTAAGCATCAAATCAAGTCAACTGATTTTTGGCTGGACTCCCTCGCCCCGCCCGAGCGGGGAGGGCTGGGGCGAGGGGATTTGAAAGATCGGGCTCCTCACCCCGCCCCTCCTCGTTTGGCGAGGAGAGGGAGAAAAATCAATTGCGTTCTGCACAAACCAGTTGACGAAATCGCCTTCCAGTCGTATAAGAACTGGGTAGTTTTAGCAGTTTGAAAATAGCAGTTAGTGGCACAAAGCAAATCATGGTTCCTCACCAATTAGTTGTGCCACAAGTGGAATTGTGTGCTTTATATTGTGGTTTTTTCTTTACTTTAACCGGCAATTTTGGTTGCCTGAACGAAAGTCATGTATCTCAAGAATTTGACGGTTTTGGGGTTTAAGTCCTTTGCGGACAAAACCGCATTGAATTTCCAACCCGGTGTGACTGCCATCGTCGGTCCCAACGGCTGCGGCAAATCCAATGTTTCCGATGCCATCCGCTGGGTGCTGGGCGAACAGTCCGCCAAGGCTTTGCGCGGCGGCGAAATGGCCGACGTGATTTTCACCGGCACCGACGGACGCAAACCGATGGGCATGGCCGAGGTGTCGCTGACGCTCGGGGACATGGATGAGAACCACCTGCGCGCGGCGGGAGTCGAGATGGCTTACAACGAGGTCACCGTCACGCGCCGGATTTTCCGGGACGGCAACAGCGAGTATTTCATCAACCGCACCGGGTGCCGGCTCAAGGACATCCAGCAACTGTTCATGGGCACGGGCGTGGGCCGCACGAGCTACAGCATTCTGGCACAGGGCCACATCACGCAGATTCTTTCCAGCAAGCCCGAAGATCGCCGGATGATTTTCGAGGAAGCCGCCGGCATCACGAAATACAAAAGCCAGAAACGGGAATCGCTCCGCAAACTGGAATACACCGACCAGAATCTTTTGCGCATTGCCGATCTCATCCGCGAGGTAAAGCGGCAGATCGGGTCGCTCCAGCGCCAGGCCGGCAAGGCGCGCCGGTACAAACAAATTTCCCAGGAACTCCAGCACCTCGACACCCAGCTCGCGCGCCATCAATTCGACGTGCTCTCGGCCGAGATCACCGAAAAGCAGGCCGCCGCCGAACGGCTGCGCGATGAAATTGCCACGGGTTCCGCCGAACTTCTGCGGTGCGAGGACGAAATCAAGCAGTTGCGCGAACGGCTTTCCGAGCTCGAACACGAAGTCGCCGCCCAGCAGCAGCGCAGCCTGGAATTGAAGGGCGAAGCCGACCGGCACGAAAGCCGGATTCAATTCAACGAGGAACGCCTGCGCGAACTCGCGTCGCAAAACACCAAGGCGCTGGCGGACATCACCCAGGCCGAGGAACGCTGCCACGCCGCGTCCGCCGAATTGCAGGCGGTGACGGAGCGGCTGGCCGCCTCGGAAAGCGCGCTGCTGCAACATCGCGTGGCGCTGGAGCAGAAACAGCGGGCGTTGAATACGGTCGAGGATGACTTGCGCCAGCGGCAGGAATCGTTGCGCCAGGCGCAGGCCGATGCGTTTACCGCGGCGCAGGATCTATCGCGCATCCGCAACGAAATCACCGCGCTCGATTTGCAAAAGCAGGGCAACAGCATCCGGCTCGAAAAGCTTTCCGCCGAAAAACTGCAACTGGAGGAGGAGCGCACCCGGCTGGAGGCGCGCCTGCACGAATTCACCGCGAGCGTCGAGGTGGAAAAGTTGAACGCGCAGACCAAGCGCGGCTCGGTCGAGCAGCGGCAAAGCCGGTTGCGCGAACTCCAGGTGGAGTTGCAGGCATCATCCGCCGAGCAGGACCAATTTCTACAGGCGCAGGCCGAGAAACGTTCGCGCCTGAGCGTGCTCCAACAGCTCGAAGGCTCCCACGAGGGTTTCAGCGCCGGCACCCAGGCCGCCTTGCGCCAGACGCGCACCGTCATCGGCTCGCTCGCCGATCGCATCCGCGTTCCCGACCAGTACGTCGTCGCCATTGAAAATGCACTGGGCCACCATTTGCAGATCGTTCTGACCGAGGCGCCGGAATCCGCGCAGGAAATCATCGCCGACCTCACCACGAACAAATCCGGCCGTGCCAGCGTCGCGGCCCTGGCGATGCCCTACGATTCCAAGCAGCTTGCGTTTGAAGGCGAAATGGCGCCGGGCGGCGGCCTTGACGTGGTTCAAAACGGCCTGCAAAAAGGCCAGATCATTCACGCCCTGACCGTGGTCCAGGCTGAGCCGTCCGTGGAAAAACTTCTCAAGGCGCTGCTGGCCCGCACGTTCATCGCGTCCGACCTCGCCACCGCCACGGCCCAGGTCCAGAACGGCCATGCGGGCTGCGATTTTGTCACGTTGACCGGCGATTTGCTGAGCCGGCACGGTGTCTATACCGGCGGTTATCTGAATGGCAACGGCAATCCCAAGGGCCCGGCCTCGATTCTCGGTCGCAAAAACCAGATCACCGAGCTGCACGGCGAGCTGACGGAAGTCCAACTCCGCGTCGCCGACATGAGCCGCAAACGCGGCGCGCTGCTGGGCGAGCAGACGGAGTTGCAGGCCAGCTTGCAGCAGGCGCAGACGGAATTGCGCGAGCAGGAAGTCGCCATCGCCACGCGCGAAGGCGAATTCAACGCGCTGCAAAACTCCAACCGGCTGCTGCACCAGAAAATCGAGACGGTCGTTTTTGAAATCCAGAGCCTCGCCGCGCAGGAACAGGAAGGTTTGCAGAAACGCAACGCGCTGGCGGTCCAGTTGAACGAACTGGAAACCCGCGAACGCGCCGGCCAGGACCACGTCGCCGCGCTCACGAATGAACTGGAAAATTTGCGCCAGCAGCGCGATGCCGCCCACGCTGCGCTCACCGAGAGCAAGGTCGCCCTCGCGTCGGAGGAACAGATGCTGGCGTCGTTCCGCCAGCAGCAGCAATCGCTGGAACAACGCATCCGTGAGCTGATCCAGGCGGTCGAGCAGCGGCGCGCCGAAGTTTCGTCCTTCATCAGCCGTAAAGAGCAGGCGGAATCCGAAATCCAGGATTCGCAGGCGCAAATCGGGCGTTTGCAGCACGAGCGCGACCAGGTGAACGCGCAAACCGCCGAATTGCTGGCCCGCAAACAATCGCAGGAAGCCGACGTGACCACGCGCGAGGACAATTTGCGCAGCCAACGCAGCTGGCTGACCCAGTTGCAGGAACAGCGCGGCGCCCTGGACGTGGAACTGGCGCAGAAAAACATGTCCGTCCAGAACCTGCGCGAGCGCATCCAGCAGAAATATCATCTCAACCTCGACGACGTTCGGAGCGAGTGCATCACCATCACGTTTGCCGACGAAGGCGCGGCCAAGGTGCACGTGATGACGCCCGAAGAAATGGCCGCCGCCGGCGCGGCCACCGACTGGAACGCCGTGGGGCAGCAAATCGAGGCGTTGCAGCGGAAGCTCGACGAAATCGGCCCGGTGAATCTCGTGGCCATCGAGGAATACGAGGAAACCGAGCAGCGCTACCAGTTCCTCAGCAAGCAGCACGACGACCTGGTCTCGGCCAAGGTGCAACTGCTGGAAGTCATCAACCGCATCAACGTGCAGACGCGGCAGATGTTCATCGAGACGTTTGAAAAGGTCCGGGAAAACTTCCGCCTGATGTTCACCGAGGTCTTCGGCGGCGGCAAGGCGGACCTGATTTTGTCGGATGAAAACGACGTGCTTG
>Ga0181530_10001881_pt1 | contig 25813 bp, 18 predicted proteins | sample PEATcosm2014_Bin_42_FD_119769 | JGI IMG/M metagenome (GOLD analysis project Ga0181530, IMG submission 119769) | Peatland microbial communities from MTU Mesocosm Facility, Houghton, MI, USA - PEATcosm2014_Bin10_60_metaG | ecosystem: Environmental > Terrestrial > Soil > Wetlands > Peat | place... | reverse complement strand
GCGTCAGGCTTTCGCCCATTGCGCAATATTCCCCACTGCTGCCTCCCGTAGGAGTCTGGGCCGTGTCTCAGTCCCAGTGTGGCCGGTCGCCCTCTCAGGCCGGCTACCCGTCGTCGCCTTGGTAGGCTGTTACCCCACCAACAAGCTGATAGGCCGCGAGCCCATCCCTAGCCGATGAATCTTTCCAGCACGGCCGATGTCGGCCGTGCTCATATCCGGTATTAATTCCGGTTTCCCGGAGCTATCCCGGAGCTAGGGGCAGGTTACTCACGTGTTACTCACCCGTTCGCCGCTCGAGTACCCCGAAGGGCCTTTCCGCTCGACTTGCATGTGTTAAGCACGCCGCCAGCGTTCGTCCTGAGCCAGGATCAAACTCTCCGTTGAATGTCTATACACAACCGCTGGCTTGCCCTGCGCGTAGCGCCTAGCAAACACTGCGCGGGTTGTAAGCATTCGAGAGTGCCTCACTGTTGTCCCGAAGGACGCCGCCCAGCCCGAAGGCCGGACCAGTGAAGCGATCTTGACTGATCTCCGTGATGGTTCCGGGCATCCCGAAGGAAGCCGTCCCATCGACGGGGGTATGTGCTTAATGCACTGGCTTTTAGCACGCTGTTGAGTTCTCAAGGAGCGGATGCTCACCTTCAGCGGACTCTCGTCCGCCTCCAGGGCAACTACTCTAATTTACCGGATGAGCTCCCCGTTGTCAACCAAGCTCCGATGAACTCTTCGACTCAGGTTGGTGTCCCATCCGCCCAGCAGACACTACCCGCCAAGCTTCCGTGGTCGCGCAAAGCCCGTCGGTTAAGTAGTCGCTGGGGGTTCCCCCAGGTCGGGTCCGCCTCGCGGCGTTCCGTCCCCCGTGGGGCAAGAAGAACTCTAGAGATGGACGGGGCACTCGTCAAATCGATCGGCGAGGTTAACGCAGGCTAACGCCCAGCCTCAGGCTGGCTCACACGCATAAGCCGAGGTCGCAGGCAGTGAGGGCCGCGCCACGCAGCCCTAAAAATCGTTCCGAACTCCCGGTCGGCAGACCGGGAGTTGCCGGCCCCTTGCGCCGACTTCCGATCGCTATACCCGCACCCTCAGCAACGGAAACATCTTCATTTCGCACGCATCTCCGCTGGTCAGTGGGCTGTGAAGGGAGTCTTGGCCGCCTGTCCCGGCGAAGTGCGGTGAAATGCCGCCAACCCGCATTGGAATCACGGCGAACTTCAGCCTCAGGAAGTGACTCACGTCACCAAAGGGAGTCCGATCGTGCCTTGGGTGGCCGCTGAGAGTACCGCGAGGCCGCTGGCGAGAACAGGGACAAGCCCGGGCAGAACACGGACGAGGCGGGGACGAGAACACAGACGAGGCGGGGCTCCCCGCAGGCGCGCAGGGCCACCGGGCGCCGCTCAGGGCGGGGTAGCTCGGGCCGGATCGGTCAGGTTAGGCGGGTCGTACCGGACGGCTCAGGCGCGGCGGACCTCGACGGCGCCGACGTGCCGCTTGCCGCGGCGCACGATCAGGTAACGATCGTGCAGGAGGTCGCCGCGCTCGGGGACCGCGTCCCCGGCCGTCACCTTCCGGTTGTTCAGGTACGCGCCGCCCTCGGCGATGAGCCGTCTCGCGGCCGACTTGCTCCCCACGATCCCGCTCAGCGCGATCAGGTCGGCCACCGTCGGCGTCCCGCTGTCCCCCGGACCGCTGGAACCACCAGCGGAACCACCGGCGGGTTCAGGCTTCAGGAAAACCTCGGTGTGCGGGACTTCGGCGAAGGCGTCCGCCATGGTGTGCTCATCGATCTCGGCAAGGTCGCCCTGGCCGAACAGCGCCCGGCTGGCCGCTATCACCCGCTGCAGGGCGTCAGCACCGTGCACGAGGCTCGTGACGTCCTCGGCCAGAGCGCGCTGGCCGACTCTCGCCGCGGGCCGTTCGGCCGTCTGCCGCTCCAGTTCCTCGATCTCTTCCCGGGACCGGAACGTGAATACGCGCAGCAGCTGCGGCACCTCGGCGTCGCTGACGTTGAGCCAGAACTGGTAGAACGCGTACGGGCTCATCAGGTCGGGGCTGATCCAGATGGCGCCGCCCTCGGTCTTGCCGTACTTGGTGCCGTCCGGTTTGGTGATCAGCGGGGTGGCGAGCGCGTGCACGGGGGCGCCCTCGGCCCGCCGGATCAGGTCGACCCCGGCCACCAGGTTCCCCCACTGGTCGCTGCCGCCGACCTGCAGCGTGGTGTCATGGCGCCGGTACAGCTCGAGGTAATCGAGGGCCTGGAGGACCTGGTAGCTGAACTCGGTGTAGCTGATCCCGCCCGCCTCCAGGCGCGCCTTGACCGATTCGCGGGCCAGCATCTGATTGACCGGGAAGTGCTTGCCGATATCGCGCAGGAAGTCCAGCGCGGACAGCTCGGCCGTCCAGTCCAGGTTGCTGACGATGAGCGCGCTGTTGCCCGCGTCCCCGAACTCCAGGAAGCGCTCGAGCTCACCCCGGATCCGGTCTACCCAGGTGGCGACCACATCACGGGGGTTGAGCACGCGCTCGGCCGACTTGCCGCTCGGATCGCCGATGAGCCCGGTCGCGCCGCCGACCAGGCCGATCGGCCGGTGGCCGAAGAGCTGGAAACGGCGCATGGTGAGCAGCAGCACGAGGTTGCCGATGTGCAAGCCCGGCGCGGTTGGGTCAAATCCGCCATAGAGCGTAACCGGCCCCGACGCGACGGCCTTGCGCAGTTCGTCAAGGTCGGTCGACTGCGATATCAGTCCCCGCCAGCTGAGTTCGTCAACGATGCCGGTCACCGCTGCATCGTGCCATCTTCGCCACGTGAAGCGGTAACCGTTTCCGTCTTCGCGCGCCGGCGTGGCGAGTACGGCCGGTAGACGGATACGGTCGGGTCGCCGTCGATCCAGAAACGCCAGGGGACGTCGGTGCCCTCACGGACACCGACCCGGGGCCCAGACCGCACTGCCGCGGGCCCCGCTTCCTCCGACGCCGCTTCCCCAGGCCCCGGGACACGGCCCGGACGGGCACTCCCGGGCCCTGGGAGCCGGTCCGGCCGGGCGCTCAGGATCCGCAGGGGCGAGGCCGGATCGCAGGCGTCCGTGCCGTCCTGGGCGCGGTCAATGGCCAGCGCCTGGCAGAGCAGGGCCGGCCCGCGCGCGAGGTAGGTGTCGGCCCGTGAGGTAACCCGGCGTCGGCGCGCAAGCGGGAGCCCGTCGATGACGGCCCCGGCCCGCAGCAGCACGGCTTCGGCCGTGCCGGCGGGCAGGCAGACCAGGTTGACGCAGAAGTGCATGCCGTAGGTGAAGTAGACGTAGGCGTGGCCCGGTGGCCCGAACATGACCGCGTTGCGCCCGGTCCGGCCGTGGTAGGCGTGCGAGGCGGGGTCCACGGCACCCGCGTACGCCTCGACCTCGGTCAGCGCCACGGAGACCACCCCGTCTGGCGTCCGGTGCTCCAGAACGCAGCCGAGCAGAGCCGGAGCGACCTGCAGCGCCGGGCGGTCGAAAAACGAGCGCGACAGCAGCGCGCCGGCTTGGGCCTCGCCGGGCCGGGCCTCGCCGGGCCGGCGACCGCCCGCGCCGGCACCGAAGGCGCCCGGGCCGGCTGCGTCCGGTCTGGTCAGCTCGTCGCCCACGCGGCGTGCTGGTCGACCAGGGCGCGCAGCGCGGCCAGTTGCTCGGCGACCCGCTGCGGCGCCGTGCCGCCCTGCTGCTTGCGCGCGGCCAGGGCTCCCTCGACGGTCAGCACCTGCCGGACGTCGGGGGTGAGGTACGGCGATATCCGTTCCAGGTCCGCGTCGCTGACCTCGGGCAGGTCCACCTCGTGCACCTGGCACCAGACCACGAGGTGACCGACGATCTCATGCGCCGCACGGAAGGGCACCCCACGCTGCACCAGATATTCGGCCAGGTCGGTGGCCAGGGTGAAGCCCGCACTGGCGCTGGCGGTGATCCGCTCGGTGTGCAGCCGGAACGTCGCGATCAGGCCCGCCATCGCGGGGAGCACCAGGAGCAGGGTGTCGACCGCGTCGAAGACCGGCTCCTTGTCCTCCTGGAGGTCGCGGTTATAGGTGAGCGGCAGCCCCTTGAGCGTGGTGAGCAGGCCGGTGAGCCCGCCGATGAGGCGCCCGGCCTTGCCCCGGGCCAGCTCGGCCACGTCGGGGTTCTTCTTCTGCGGCATGATCGACGAGCCGGTCGCGTAACCGTCGTCGATCTCGATCCAGCCGAACTCCTGCGAGGACCACAGCACGATCTCCTCGCCGAGCCTCGACAGGTGGACGCCGATGAGCGCCGCCGCGAAACAGAACTCGGCGGCGAAGTCCCGGTCGCTGACGGCGTCCATCGAGTTGGTCGTCGCGCTGTCGAAGCTGAGCTGCTTGGCCAGCTCCCGCGGGTCGAACGGCAGCGAGGACCCGGCCAGCGCCCCCGCGCCCAGCGGGGAGATCGCCGCGCGCTTGTCCCAGTCCCGCAGCCGGTCCGCGTCGCGCGCGAACGCGTGCACGTGCGCGAGCAGCTGGTGGGCGAACAGCACCGGCTGGGCGTGCTGCAGGTGCGTCATCCCGGGGGCGGCCACGTCGGCGTGCCGTTCGGCCTGGCTGAGCAGGGCGGTCTCGAGCTCGGCGAGCCGGGACACGATCATCCGCACGTGGTCGCGCAGGTACAGCCGGAGGTCGGTGGCCACCTGGTCGTTGCGGCTGCGCCCGGCGCGCAGCTTGCCGCCGAGCGTGCCCAGCCGCTCCAGCAGGCCGCGCTCCAGCGCCGTGTGCACGTCCTCGTCGGCGGCGGTGGGGCGGAAGGTGCCGTCGCGGCACGCGCGGTCCAGGTCATCCAGGGCGCTGAGCATCGCGTCCCGCTCCGCGTCGGTCAGCAGCCCGGCGCCGTGCAGCGCCCGGGTGTGCGCGCGGGAGGCGAGCAGGTCGTAGCGGGCGAGCCGCCAGTCAAACTGGACGCTGACCGACAGCCGCGCCAGCGCCTCGGCCGGCCCGGCCTCAAACCGGCCGCCCCACAGCCGGGTCGGCGCGCTGCCTGCTTCTTCCACGTCTCCCACAATTCCCCAACCTCTATGACCACGACTCGCGATGGTGCCACCGTGGAGGCCAGCGACCGCGGTGCTGCCACCGTGGAGGCGAGCGACCGCGGTGCTGCCACCGTGGAGGCCAGCGACCGCGGTGCTGCCACCGTGGCGGCACCGTGCCTGTTGAAGGGCCCCGGCGGACCCGCGTCAGCTCACCCGGCGGTCACGGATCGCCGCGATCTTGCTGGGCAGGCCCCACAGCCCCACGAAGCCCTTGGACAGCGCCTGGTCGAACGTGTCGCCGGTGTCGTAGGTGGCCAGTTCGTAATCGTAGAGCGAAGCGGGACTGCGCCGGCCGGTGACGACGGCGCGGCCGCCGTGCAGTTTGAGCCGGATGTCCCCGGTCACGTGCTGCGAGGCCTCGGCGATGAACGCGTCGAGCGCGCGCTTGAGCGGGGAGAACCACAGCCCGTCGTAGACCAGCTCGGCCCACCGCTGCTCGGCCTGCCGCTTGAACCGGGCCAGGTCGCGCTCGACGCAGACGTTCTCCATCTCCTGGTGCGCGGTGATCAGCGCGATCGCGCCGGGGGCTTCGTAGACCTCCCGGCTCTTGATGCCGACGAGCCGGTCCTCGACCATGTCCAGGCGCCCGACGCCGTGCGCCCCGGCCCGCTCGTTCAGCTCAGTGATGATCGCCAGCGGACTCTTCGGCGTGCCGTCGACCGCGGTGGGGACGCCGTCGGTGAAGCTGATGACCAGCTCGTCGGGCTCACGCGGCTGCGCGGGGTCGGCGGTGTAGTCGTAGATGTCCTCCCAGGGGCCGTTCCAGATGTCCTCCAGGTGCCCGGTCTCGACCGCGCGGCCCCACAGGTTCTGGTCGATGGAGTACGGCGACTTGGACGTCACGTCGATCGGCAGGCGCTGGCCGGCCGCGAAGGCGATCGCCCTGTCCCGGGTCATGCCCGAGTCGCGGACTGGCGCGAGGACCTTGATGTCGGGGGCCAGGGCGGCGATCCCCGCCTCGAACCGCACCTGGTCGTTGCCCTTGCCGGTGCAGCCGTGCGACAGCATCGACGCGCCCCTCTCGCGGGCCACCCGGACCAGGTGGTCGACGATCAGCGGCCGGGACAGCGCGGACACCAGCGGATAGCGGTCCATGTACAGCGCGTTGGCGGTCAGCGCGGGCACGCAGTAGTCCGCGGCGAACTCGGCCCGCGCGTCCACCACCTCCGCGTCCGCGGCGCCGCAGGCGAGCGCGCGCTTGCGGACGTCATCCATGTCCTCGCCGCCCTGGCCGACGTCAATGGCGATGGCGATCACCTCGGCGCCGGTCTGCTCCGCGATCCAGCCGATGGCTACGGACGTGTCCAGGCCGCCGGAATACGCCAGGACGACCCGCTCCTTCTCTGCACTCATGTCATCATCCTTAAAGGTGTTATCAGCACGCTGTTGTCGGCACGGGGGTCAGTGGCCGCGGATAACCCGCGGTCAGCTCGTCGGGGCTCGGATGCCGCGGCCGGGCCGCGGCGGTCATCGTCGCCGCTCGGCCAGGGCGAGCAGCCGCGCCGCGAGCTCGGCGCCACCCGCCGGCTCGCGCGCGATGACCAGCACCGTGTCGTCGCCGGCCACCGTGCCGAGGATGGACGGCCACGCCGCGTGGTCCATGACCGAAGCGAAGAACTGCGCCGCGCCGGCCGGGGTCCGCAGCACCACCATGTTGGCGCTCGCCTCGGCGGAGATCAGCAGCTCCGAGGCCACCCGCGCCAGCCGCGGCCTGCCCGGGGCTGCGGCTGTCCCGACGGCCGAGCCAGCGTCGCCGGCCAGGCCAGCGTCACCGGCCAGGCCAGCGTCACCGGCCAGGCCAGCGTCGCCGGGCGAGACCGCCGCACCGCCGATGGGCTCCATGGAGCTCCCCGGGTTGAGCGCCCCGGCCAGACCGGGCCTGGACCCGGGACCGCCCGGCTCCCCCGGCAGCGCGTACACGAGCGACCCGTCCGCGGCGCGCACCCGCACCGCGCCGAGTTCGTCCAGGTCACGAGACAGCGTCGCCTGGGTGACCGGAACGCCCCGCTCGTTCAGCAGCCGGGCGAGCTCCTCCTGCGAGCGGACATGCCGGTCGGCCAGCGTGGCGGCCACCCACGCCTGCCGCGACGCCTTGGTACTGGGCCTGGTCAGCGTCATCACGCCCGCCCGAGGAGCCACGTGAGCAGGGCCTTCTGCGCGTGCAGCCGGTTTTCGGCCTGGTCCCAGACGGCGCTGGCGGGGCCGTCGATAACGTCGGCGCTGATCTCCTCGCCACGGTGGGCGGGCAGGCAGTGCAGCACCAGGCATCCGGGGCTGGCCAGATCCAGCTTGTTTTTATCCAGGCCGAACGGGCCCATCTGGGACATTCGCTCGGCACGGGTGTCTTCCTGCCCCATGGACGCCCAGACGTCGGTGGCGAGCACGTCCGCGCCCGCGCAGGCCTCGGCGGGAGCGGCGTACCAGCGCACGCTGCCCCGGGTCAGGCCGGCGATCTCGGCAGCGGCGGCCATCACGGCCGGGTCCGGGCGGTACGCCCCAGGCGACGCGATCCGCACGTGCAGGCCGGCCGTGGCCCCGCCCAGCAGATAAGAATGTGCCATGTTGCTGGACCCGTCGCCGAGAAAGGTCAGCGTGAGGTCGCACAGGTCGCCGCGCACGGCGCGGATCGTCTGCAGGTCGGCGAGCACCTGGCAGGGGTGGAACGCGTCGGTCAGGGCGTTGATCACCGGAACGTCACTGGCGGACGCCAGCGCGGCCAGCCGGTCCTGGCCGAACGTCCGCCACGCGACCGCCGCGACCTGCCGGCTCAGTACGCGCGCGATGTCCTCGATCGTCTCGCCGCGGCCGATGTGAGTCGTCTGGGTGTCGATGATCAGCGGGTGGCCGCCCAGTTCCGCGATGCCGGTCGCGAACGAGACGCGGGTCCGCAGCGACGGCTTGTCGAACAGCACGGCCACCGTCCGCGGTCCGGCCAGCGGCTGGCGCGCGAACCGGTCGGCCTTCATCGCGCCGGCGAGGTCGAGTACCTCGGCCTGCTCGGCCGGGCTCAGATCGTCGTCCCGGAGAAAATGCCGCGGCCCGGCCAGCTGCGGCGCTGCGTGCCCCGGCCCGGCCTTCGCCGCACTGGGACGTCCTGGGCCCGGGCTGGTCGCGGATGTCATCATGCCCCCTTTGCCGCGGCCCGCGCCGCGGCCTTTGCCGCGGTGGCGTCGTCCAGGATGGCGGGCAGCGCGCTGAGGAAGGCCGACGCCTCCGCGGCGGTGATGATCAGCGGCGGCGCGAGCCGGATCGCGTCCGGCTGGACGGCGTTGACCAGGAAACCGGCCCGCAGCGCGGCCGCCTCCACGTCGGTGGCCGCGTTTTCGGTCAGGATCGCGGCCAGCCACAGGCCCTGGCCGCGGACCCCGGCGAGCAGCGGGTGGGACACGGCCGCGATGCCGTCGGACAGCTGCTGGCCGACCGCGGTGGCCGCCCCGAGCAGCCCGTCGGTCTCGATGACCTCCAGCACGGCGAGGGCCGCCGCACAGGAGACGGGGTTCGCGCCGAACGTCGAGCCGTGATCGCCTTTGCCCAGCACGCTGCCGAACTCACCGAATCCGATGCACGCCCCGATCGGCAGCCCCCCGCCCAGCCCCTTGGCCAGCGTCAGGACGTCGGGGGTCACGTCTTCGGCCTGGTGCGCGAACCACTGCCCGGTGCGCCCGATACCGCTCTGGATCTCGTCGATGACCAGTAGCGCGCCGGACGCGTCGCACGCCTCCCGGGCCGCGCGGAGGTAACCGGGCGGCGGCGGGATGACACCCGCTTCGCCCTGGCACGGCTCGACGAACACGGCCGCACAGTCCGGGCCCGCCGCGGCGCGCAGCGCGTCCGCGTCCCCGTAGGGCACGAACCGCACGTCGATGCCGAACGGGCCGAACGGCTCGCGGATGGACGCCTTGCCGGTCAGCGCGAGCGCTCCCATGGTGCGCCCGTGGAACCCGTTCTCGGTGGCCACCATGACGGGACGCTGCTGGGCCGGGTCCCGCTGGCCCTGGTACCGGCGTACCAGCTTGATCGCCGCCTCGTTGGCCTCCGCGCCGGAGTTGGCGAAAAAAACCCGCCCGTCGGCGGGGCCCGCACCGGTGCCGAGGAGCAGCAGTGTCCGTTCGGCCAAAGCAATCCCGGGTTCGTGCATGAAGAGATTGGACGTGTGCGCGAGCGCGCTGACCTGCCGGGTGACCGCGGCGACCAGCGCCGGGTGCGCGTGCCCCAGCGAGCTCACCGCGATCCCCGCGAAAAGGTCCAGGTATTCGCGCCCGTCGGCGTCCCACACCCGGCAGCCCTCGCCGCGGGCGAGGGCCACCTGCGGCAGGCCGTAGTTGGGCATCAGGGCGGCCTCGAACCGCTTCCGCAGTACGTCCGTCGCGCTCACAGTTTTTCCGCCTTCCTCGCCGTCGAGTCGGGGACGACCATGGTGCCGGTGCCGGAATCGGTGAAGATCTCCAGCAGCACGGCGTGCGACTGGCGGCCGTCGACCACGTGGGCCTGGGGAACGCCGCCGCGGACCGCGGTCAGGCAGGCCTCCATCTTGGGGATCATCCCGGTGCTCAGCCCGGGCAGCATGGTCTCCAGTTCGCCCGCGCCGACCTCGCTGATGACGTCACCGGTGGGCGGCCAGGTCCGGTACAGGCCGGGTACGTCGGTGAGGATCATGAGCTTGGCCGCGCCCAGGGCGACGGCGAGCGCAGCCGCGGCGGTGTCCGCGTTGACGTTGTAGACCTCGCCGTCCTCCCCCCGCGCGACGCTGGAGACGACGGGGATGCGCCGGTCGGCGAGCAGCGCGCGGACGGCGCCGGCATCGGTGGCCTGGATCTCACCGACCAGCCCGATGTCGACGGCGGCGCCGTCCACGATGGCCGGCTTGCGGCTGGCCGTGAACAGGTTCGCGTCCTCGCCGGACATCCCGACGGCGAACGGGCCGTCCCGGTTGATGAGCCGGACGATGTCCTTGTTCACCTTGCCGGTGAGCACCATGCGGACGACGTCCATCGTCTCCGGCGTGGTGACCCGCAGGCCGGCCGTGAACGTGCTCTCCAGGCCGAGCCGGTCGAGGTGCTCGCTGATCTGCGGGCCGCCGCCGTGCACGACTACCGGGCGCAGCCCGGCGTACCGCAGGAAGATGAGGTCCTGGGCGAAGGCTTCGCGCAACGGCTCCTCGGTCATCGCGTTGCCGCCGTACTTGATCACCACGATCCGGTCGTGGAACCGGATCAGCCACGGCAGCGCCTCGATCAGGGTGGCCGCCTTCTCGGCCGCGCCGTGGGCCTGATCAGCCGGGGCCGGCTGGTGGCCGTTGGCCATCATGTGGAGTATGCCGAGTTCTCGTGCACGTATTCGGCGGTCAGGTCGGTGGTGAGGATGGTGGCGGCGCTCGGCCCGGCGGACAGGTCGACGGTGATGGTGACGTCCCGGGGGCTCATGTCGACCTTGGACCGCTCGTCCCCCGCGCAGCCGTTCCGGCAGACCCAGATCCCGTTGATGGCGACGTTGAGCCGGTCCGGCTCGAACTCGGCGGCGGTCGTCCCCACCGCGGAGACCACCCGCCCCCAGTTCGGGTCCTCCCCGGCGATGGCGCATTTGAGCAGGTTGCTGCGGGCCACCGCGCGCCCGGCGGCCACCGCGTCCTCCTCGCTGGCCGCGCCGATCACCTCGACCGCGATCATCTTGCCCGCCCCCTCGGCGTCGAGCTGGAGCTGGCGCGCCAGGTCGGCACAGACCTCGGCGAGCAGGCCGGTGAACTCCCCGGTATCGGGCCGGACCCCGGAGGCGCCGCTGGCCAGCAGCAGCACGGTGTCGTTGGTGGACATGCAGCCGTCGGTGTCCAGCCGGTCGAAGCTGACCCGGACCGCGGCCCGCAGCGCCGCGTCCAGTTCGGCGGCGAACAGGTCCGCGTCGGTGGTGAGCACGCACAGCATCGTGGCCAGCCCGGGCGCGAGCATGCCGGCGCCCTTGGCCATCCCGCCGATCGCGTAACCCGTCCCGTCGCCGCCGTCGCCCGCGTCGTTCCCCCGGCGGAACGAGATCTTCACGACCGTGTCCGTGGTGCGGATGGCGTCGGCCGCGGCCAGGCCCCCGCCGCGGGACGCTTCGGCGATGCAGGCGTCGACCGCGGGCAGCACCTGGTCCATCGGCAGCCGCTCGCCGATCAGCCCGGTGGAGCAGACGGCCATCTCTCCCGCCGAGTCACCGAGCGTCTCGGCGAGCCGTTCCGCGGTCAGGTGGGTGTCCTGGAAGCCCAACGAGCCCGTGCAGGCGTTGGCCCCGCCGGAATTCAGCGCGACCGCGCGGACCCGCTCACCCTGCACCACCTGCTGGGTCCACAGCACCGGCGCCGCCTTGACACGGTTGGACGTGAAGGTGGCAGCGGCGGCCCGGGACGGCCCGTCGTTGATGACGACCGCGACGTCGCGGTCGCCGGAGGCCTTGAGCCCGGCCACGACGCCGGCGGCGCGGAAACCGAGCGGTGCCGTGACGCTCACTGGTGCGCTCCCGTCCTCATCGCCGGGGCAGAGAAGGTCCGTGGGACGGGGAAGGACATCACGGTGCGACTCCGTAAGCGGTGAGGCCGGCCGATTCCGGCAGGCCGAGCATGAGGTTGGCATTCTGCAGCGCCTGGCCGGCCGCGCCCTTGCCGAGGTTGTCGATCGCCGCGACGACGACGGCCCGGCCGGCGTGCGCGTCCGCCGCCACCTGGAGGTGCGCCGCGTTGGACCCGGCGGTCGCCCCCGTGCTGGGCCAGTGGCCCTCGGGCAGCAGGTGGACGAACGGTTCCCCGGCGCAGAAGCCGGCGAACGCCTCCCGCAGCCCTGCGGTGGCCTCCGCCGCGTCCCCCTTCTGCGCCGCCTGGAGCGCCGGGCCGGCCAGGCGCGCGGTGGCGGTGGCGAGGATGCCACGCGGCATCGGGGCCAACGTCGGGGTGAACGAGATCGTGACCGGCCGGCCGGCGGCGCTGTCGCCGGCGTCCGGGGCCAGCACGCCCTGCAGGGCTTCCTCGATCTCCGGGGTGTGCCGGTGCACGCCGCCGACCTTGTAGGCGGACATCGCCCCCATGACCTCGCTGCCCATCAGGCTGGCCACCGCCGCGCGGCCCGCGCCGGAGGTGCCGGAGGCGGCGACGATGACGATGTCGCTGGGCTCGGCGAGCCCGCTGGCCAGCAGCGGAGCGAGGGCCAGGATCGACGCGGTGGCGTAGCAGCCGGGCGAGGCAACCGTGGCCGAGGCGCGGATCCGCTCCCGTGCGCCGGGCAGTTCGGGAAGCCCGTACGTCCAGTGGCCGGGGTGCTCGCCGCCGTAGAACCGGGCCCAGGACGCGGGGTCGGCGAGCCGGAAACCGGCCGCCAGGTCGACGACCCTGGTCTCCGCCGGGAGCTGCGCGGCCAGCGCGGCGGCCTCCGCGTGCGGCATCGTCATGAACACCAGGTCGGCCCCGGCCAGTGCGGCCGGGTCGGCCGGCCCGAACGTCCGGTCCGCGAGGCCGATGAGGTTCGGGTGCACGGCCGTCACCGGGGCGCCGGCGCTGGACCCGGCGGTCAGCGGCCCGATCTCCAGGTCCGGGTGGCCGGCCAGGAGACGGAGAAGCTCACCGCCCGCGTAGCCGCTCGCGCCTGCGACTGCGACCCGTGCGCCCATCTCGCGCTCCTCCTCGGTTGACCTCGGTGCGCCGTCCCGTCACATTCCCGGCCGCCACGTTACCCATCTGCAAAATTATGCAGTCCTGTAAGAAATTATGCAACCAAATATGCCCGGGTCGAGGACACTCAACTGCGGGGCCGGCCGCCCGCTGACGGCGGAGCCCCCGCCCGCATTGGGCACGTGCGCTTTGGCACCAGGTGCCCTTGCGTGCACCCCGGTAACCCCGGTGGGTCGTCGACCGGTCACCAGGTCTGGATGCGCTGGGCGGTGTGCCGGCGCTCGATGCGCAGCCGCATGTCGAGCACGACGCAGCCGTTCGCCGTGCAGCGGACCGGGTTGAGGTCAGCCTCGACCACCTCGGGGACCTCCCCGAGCAGCAGGGCAAAGCGCAGGATCAGCGCGCGCAGCGCCGCGCGATCGAGCGCAGCGGCGCCCCGGAACCCGTCCAGCTGAGTGGCGACACCACCGCAGGAATCGATCAGCTCGTCGGCCTCGACATCTGTCGCCGGTGGCACGCGGAACGCCACCGATTCGGCCAGGCCGGCTTGACGGCCGCCGAGGCCGACCGCGATCACCGAGCCCAGGTCGGGATCGCCGAAGGCCCCCACCAGCACATCGGCGCCGGGCGCCACGAGGCGCTGGACGATCGCCCCGGCCCATTCCTGTCCGGCCGCGCGCACCCGTCGTTCAAGCTCGCGCCATCCGGACCGCACCGCCGGCTCGCCCTCCAGCCCGAGCAGCGCGGCGTCGATGTCGCCCGAATGTGCGGGAGCCGCAAAATCCGCCTTCAGCGCCACCAGACCGCCGATTTTCTGCGCCGCCGCGACCGCGCCCTCCAGATCGCGGCAGCGCTCCGAGGGGACAACCGGGATTCCGTGGGTGGCCAGCAGAGCCTCTGCATCGCCGAGCGACAGCCAGCCGCCGGCCGGCTCGCGATCAAGCAGTCCAGAAACCAGCGCGCGCGCCGCCGTCCCGTTCAGGCCGGAGTAGTGCGGCGCCGCGCCGAGCGGCCGCGACAGCCAGGCGCGACGTTCGGCTGCGCGCGCGAGCACGGCGGCACACGAATCGGGGAACAGGAAGTTGGGCACGCCCGGATCGTTCCTCCACGGCAGCCGGCCATCCGAACGCACGACGGATGCCACCAACGGCTTGGACCGCCCCTTCGAGGCCGCGCAGATCGCATCCAGAACGGCCTCTGGGTCACCGCCCTGATGGTCGACGTAGTGCACCATCAGCGCATCGACGCCGACGTCGGCGAGCAACTGCCGGATGCTCGCCGCGTATTCGTCCGGCCCGGCGCCGATTCCCAGGATCAGGGGGGACTGCGAGTCGCTGGCCTCTGCCACCTCCAGTCCGCGCGTCGCGCAGGCGTCGGCGGCGAGCGTGGCCACACCTGCGGAGTTGCTCACGATCCCGATCCGCCGTCCGCTCGGCAGCGGCTGGCTCTCGAACAGCTGGGCGGCGTCCAGCATCGCCTCGCCGCTGGGGAATCGCAGCACCCCGGCTTGATGCAAGAGCGCGTCAGCGAGCCTGTCCCCGTGCAACGCCGCAGCCGTATGGGAGCGCGCTTCACCGCGCGCCCGCTCGGCGCTGCGACGCCCCTTGACAGCGAGAACCGGCTTCTTGCGCGACACCCGCCGCGCGATCCGGACGAAGCGCTCGGGATCGCCGAACGCCTCCACATAGAGCATCACCACCGCCGTCCGGTCGTCTTCCTCGCACCACTCGAGCAGATCGTTGGTCGAGACGTCGGCGGGGCTGCCCAGCGAGACCAGTATCGAGACCCCGAGCTGCCGGGCCTCCGCCTGCCCGAGCAGCCCGATCCCGAGCCCGGCCGCCTGCGAGCCGATCGCCAGGCCGCCAGCATGCACGCTCGCCCCGCTGAACGTGGCATTCAGCCGGACCTCGGCGGCGGTGTTGATCACTCCCAGGGAACCCGGCCCGACCATCCGCAAGCCGGCGCCCCGGACGATCTCCAGCAGCCGTTCCTGGCGCTCGGGGGACGCCACGCTGCCGTCCTCAGGACTGGCCGGGAGCAACACCAGCGCCCTCGCGCCGGTGGAGGCCGCCTCGGCGGCGAACTCGAGTAGCTCGTCGCCCGCGGCGGAGATGATCACGAGTTCCGGAGCGACGTCCAGCTCGGCGAGGCTATGAGCGGCCCGCATCGAGGACACCACACCCCCCGTGCGGTTGACCGGTGTCACCACCCCCTCGAAGCCGCCGGCGACGATGTTCGCCAGCACCGCGCGGCCCAGATTGCCCGGCGTGGCCTCCGCGCCCGCAACGGCCACCGACGAGGGCGCGAGGATCGGCCTCAGCGCGGCGACCGCGGCGAAATGGTCGCGTTCGTCGATCCGCCCCTGCACCGTCTCCGTCGGCGTGATATCCAGCGAGACCGTCAGCTCATCAAATGAACCCCGGCGCCGCAGACCGTAGCCGGCGCCGTCCAGCACTCTCAGCGTCGCCCGGTTGACCGCCAGGACATACGCATCGAACCGGTTGATCCCGCGCGCCGCCGCGATTTCCGCGAGCTGCTCGAGCATCCGCGTTGCGAGTCCGCGGCGCCGCCAGCCGTCGGCCACCGCAAACGCGACTTCGGCGGCGCGCGGCTCGCGCAGCCCGTCAAAGCCGGCCACCGCCACCACCGGGCCGTCGTGCCGGGCGATCAGGGTGACCCGATCAACGCCCCCGCTCTCGGCGGCGGCCCGCGCGGCGAGGTCGGTCCGCCCAGAGCCGTGGAAGCGCAGGTAACGGCTCTCCGGCGACAGGCCGTCGAAGAACTCCTGGATGTCGTCCAGGTCCGCCGGCACCGGGGCCTGCAAGCGCAGCGTCGATCCATCGCGCAGCAGCACGTCGCGGACCAGTCGCGGGGACTCGCCGGCCGGATCGAGCATCACAGCGCCCGGCTGCCGTTGACCGGCTGCACCTGACCGATGATGCGGGACGGGGCACACACGCCGCCTGCGCTGTTGCAGCGGCCGGAAACCTCCCGGCGGTGGCGCGCACAGGCCTGCTGGCCACGGGAGATCGCCGGTGCGGAGCTCATCTGGCCATCATCGGCGCCCGCGGACATCCGGCACAAGGCGCGGCCAACGAAACGGCCAGCATTGGCCGGGATGGGCTACCGGGACGGCGCAGGTTGCCCCACGTTGCCCGGGTGGCGCACATTGCCCCATGTTGTGCGGGCAGCGCGGGTTGCCCACCTTGCGCGAGTAGCATGACGAGGATGACGACGACGTCAAACCCCGGTGCGGCTGGCGCCGACGGTTCCGGCCGTTTGGTGCTGGTGCTCAACTCGGGCAGTTCGTCGGTCAAGTTCGCGCTGCTGGTCCCTGGGACGGGCGAGCGCCTGATGGCGGGGATGGGCGAGCGGCTCGGCACGCCCGAAGCGGTGTTGCGGATCCAGCGGCTCCAGGCTGCAGCGGTCGAGGAACCGCTTCCGGGAGGTGGGCACCGGGATGTGGTGGCCCGGGTGCTGGACCGGCTGGCCGACGAGTACCCGGGCGTTCACCTGCTCGGGGCCGGTCACCGGGTGGTGCACGGCGGAGAGCGGTTCACTGCCTCGACCCGGGTGGACGACTCAGTGATGGCCGCCGTGCGGTCGTTTAGTCACCTGGCGCCGCTTCATAACCCGGCGAACCTGGCCGGCATCGAGGCTGTTCGGTATGTTCTGCCTGACCTGCCGCAGGTTGCCGTGTTCGACACCGCGTTCCATCAGACGATGCCTGCGCACGCGTTTCGGTACGCGGTACCCGAAAAGTGGTACACCGAATACGGGGTGCGACGTTACGGGTTCCATGGCATCAGTCATCGCTTCGTCAGCGAGCAGGCCGCGGTCCTGCTCGGACGGTCCCCCCGCGAGCTGCGCCTGGTCACCGTCCATCTCGGCAATGGGTGCAGCGCTGCAGCGGTGCGCGACGGCGTATCGGTGGATACCACCATGGGGTTGACCCCACTGGACGGACTGGTCATGGGGACCCGCTCCGGCGACGTTGATCCGGGCGCTCTGGGTTACATGGCTGAACGGACCGGGATGGATGCCGGCCAGCTCACCCGGGTGCTGAACCTGGACAGCGGGCTGCAGGGACTGTCCGGCGTCGGCAATGACATGCGCACCATCGAAGCCGCTGCCGCTGCGGGAAACGAGCGGGCGCAGCTGGCCCTTGGGGTGTTCGTGCACCGGCTGTCCAAGGCGATCGCCGGGCTGGTCGTCGGGCTTGAGCGGCTCGACGCGCTGGTTTTCACCGGCGGCATCGGGGAAAACAGCGCCGTGGTCCGCAGCCTGGTGCTCGGCCGGCTGGGTTTCCTCGGCCTGGCTGAAGACGTCCAGGCCAATGCCGGTCACGGCCGGCGCACGGCGGGCCGGATCAGCCTGGCCGGCCCGGTCCTGGCCCTCGTCGTGCCGACGGACGAGGAACTCATGATTGCCCGGGACACCGCGCGTGTCCTGGCCGGCGGTTGACGGGCCCTTCCCTGCGTCCAAGGATGAGCTCATGACCCGGACCTTGCTGGTCGTGCCGAGCGCGGCTGATGCGGGGTTGGCCAGGACGTGCCTGGGCCTGGTGCGGGCGCTGGACCGGCGCGGGGTGAACGTCGCGTTTGTCAAGCCGGTGGCCCAGCCCCGGCACGACGGCGGCCCGGACCGCTCGGCCGCGCTGGTCGCCGCCATTTCTGCGCTGCGCCCCCCTGAACCGCTGTCCACCGCCGAACTGGAGCAGCAACTCGGCGAGGGCGGCGTCGATGCCGTGCTGGAGAAGACCGTCGCGGCCTGGCAGCCGGTCTATGAGCGATCCGACATCGTCATCGTCGAGGGGCTCAGCCCGGGCACGGACTGGCTCTATGCCAGCGAACTGAACCAGGCGCTGGCCAGGGCGCTGGACGCCGATGTGATCGTGGTCGGCCGGTGGCCGGCGGAGGCGGGCCGCCGGGGCCCGGACCTGACTGAGCGCCTCGTCGGGGATCTGGTCGAGACGCTGGCCATCACGGCCAGCGGGTACAAGTCCGGTGAGCGCGCGCGGGTGGTCGGCTGCGTGGTCCGCAGCTTGCCGGCGGCGGTTCCCCCGGCCGCGGCGCAGCTGGGTAAGGCGCTGTCCCGGCACGGCCTGCGCCTGCTGGCCGCGGTGCCGCATCGTCCCGAGCTGGCCTGGCTGCGGGTCCGCGACCTGGTCCGCGAGATGGACCCGCGGGTTCTGTACGAAGGTGACCTGTCGCGGCGCATCAAGGACGTGGCCGTGTTCGCCCAGGGCGTCCCCGGGGGCCTGCGCGTGCTGACCGAGGGCCGGCTCGTCGTGGTCCCCGGCGACCGCCACGAGGTGATCATGGGCGCCTGCCTGGCCGCGCTCAACGGGACCCGGCTGGCCGCGCTGCTGCTGTCCGCCGGGATCGAACCCGATCCGCGGGTCTGGGAACTGACCCAGGCCGCCTCCGCCACCGGCCTGCCCATTCTGGTCGCCGACGACAACAGCTACGAGACCGCCACCCGGGTCCGCGCCGTTGACCCGGGCCTGCCCGCCGATGACCTGGAGCGGATCGACGGCGTGGTCAACACCATCGCCGATGCGCTGGATGCGCCCTGGCTGGAGTCACTGCCCGGCCCCGCACGGTCCCGCCGGCTCAGCCCCGCCGCCTTCCGCTACCAGGTCGTCGAGCGGGCCCGCGCCGCCGCCGCGACCATCGTGCTGCCCGAGGGAACCGAGCCCCGCACGCTGCAGGCCGCGGTCGCCTGCGCCGAGCGGGGCATCGCCCACAGCGTCCTGCTGGGCCCCCCCGACCAGGTCGCCGCGCTGGCCCGCGGCCTCGGCCTCGGCCTGCACCTGCCCGCCGGCGTCACCGCGCTCGACCCGCACGACATCGCCGAGCGTTACGTCGCCCCGCTCGCCGCGCTGCGCCGCCACCGCGGCTGGACCGAGGATCTAGCCCGGGAGCACCTCACCGACCCCATCATGGTCGCCACCATGATGCTCCAGCAAGGCGAAGTGGACGGCCTGGTCGCGGGCGCGCTCCATACCACCGCGGCCACGGTCCGCCCGGCGCTGCAGGTCCTGGGCACCAAGGCAGGCACCCGGCTGGTGTCGTCGGTGTTCTTCATGTGCCTGCCCGACGAGGTCGTCATCTACGGCGATTGCGCCATCAACCCACGGCCCGGCGCCGAAGACCTGGCCGACATCGCCATCCAGAGCGCGGCAACGGCGCGGGCCCTGGGCATCGAACCCCGGGTGGCGATGATCAGCTTCAGCACCGGAACCTCCAGCGCGGGCAGCGACGTCGACAAGGTCGCCGAGGCGACCCGGATCGTGCACGAACGCGAACCCGGCCTGGCCGTCGACGGCCCGCTGCAATACGACGCCGCCGCCATCGCCTCCGTAGCGCGAAGCAAACGGCCAGGAAGCACCGTGGCCGGGCGCGCCAGCGTCTTCATCTTCCCCGACCTCGACACCGGCAACACCACCTACAAAGCGGTCCAGCGCAGCGCACAAGTCGTCAGCATCGGCCCCATCCTGCAAGGCCTGGCCAAACCAGTCAACGACCTCAGCCGCGGCGCCCAGATCGACGACATCGTCTACGCCCTGGCCCTCACCGCCATCCAATCACGCGCCGGATAACCATCAGCTGCGGCGGGCGGCACTGGGCGGGAGGGGTTGAGCTGGGGCGAGGGCGGTTTGCCGGGCTGGGCTGAGCGCGGGGTGGCGGCTTGGGGCGGCCGGGCGGGGACCGGCATGATGGGAGCAGCGGACCGGGAAAGACGGCACGGAGCTGGAACCTGGCGGGTGCGGAACCGGGTCCAAAGATGACGTGATGCGAAGCCAAGGATGCGGAGAATCCACCCGATGCGTCGCCGCCCGCGCCCGGACCGCCTGCCGGGCCGCTACGACCGCCGTCTCCCCCAAAGTGGCCTGATCCCGGGCGGAACCGGCCGGAGCGGAACCGCCCGGCGTGGCCTGGGCGTGGTCGGGGTGGCGCTGGGGCTCGGGGTGCTCGCGGGGTGCGGGACGTCCGCGGCCGGCACCTCGGCCGCCGGTCAGACCTGCGGGAGGACCCGGACCGGCGTGAACGTCCCGGTCATCATCAAGATCAGCGACGGACCGGTCTCCTGCGCGACCGCGGTCCGGGTGGAGAACTCCTACGCGGCCGTCGTGCGCACGGGGCAGATACGCGGCAACGGCGGCGGCGCCCCGGTGACGGTGAGCGGCTGGACCTGCCGGGGCTTCCCCACCACGGAGGTTCTGAAGACGGGCCAGGCCTCTGCCTGCCGCCGCGGCGGCGCGGAGATCCTCGCCATCCTCCCGCCGCCCAGCGCGCCAAGCGTGCCGATCACCCTCACCGCCGCACCCTGAGCCGCGGGCGAGCCACTCAGTCTTCGCGGGCGTCGGCAAATCGCCCATCCGCAGCCGGGCCAGAATCCCGGTAATCCCTATCCCGGGTCGATGAGGGTCGATGAGGAATGCCATGCCCACCTTTTCCAGCTCCTCCCGGTCGAATGCGCCGGGGATGGACAGGAACGGCAGCTGCCAGGCGAAGATGCCCGTCACCCGGCCTGCGCGCGCCTCCGCCTCGGCGAGCGCGAAGCGCACGGCTGCCTCCCCGCGGGCCCGGGAATCAGGTTTCGGCGGGATCCTGTGGCGGTTTCACGAGCAGCACCGGGCACGGGGCGACCGCGGCGCAGCGCACACTGACCGCGCCGAGCAGAAACCCGGCGAATTTCGACCGGCCGCGGGTGCCAAGCACCAGCAGGTCGGCGTCGTTCGCCGCGGCGACCAGCGCCTCCGCCGTGTCGCCCTCGGCCACCAGCGGCAGCAGTGGGACCTTCGGCGCGGGCGCGATCGCGCTGAGCTTCTCGACAAGGAAACTCTTGGCGGCCTGCTCGAGTTCTGCCCGGTCATAGAGTCCGGGAAAGGACGAGAAGGGTACCTGCCAGGCGAACACGGCGGTCACCTGGCCGCCGTCGTGTTCTTCCGCCTCGGCGAGTGCCTTGCGCAGCGCGGCATCACCGTGCGCTGAGCCGTCTACTCCGACCACGATGCTGTACGTCATTAGATTCACGGCGTGACGACCGCGCGACCGCGGGGCTGGCGCGCCGCTTCACCTCCTCAACCATGTAAGGCGGCCAAGGCCGCGGGCGGGTTCGGGGAGTTGCCAGCGGGGCCAGGCCGGAGCGTCGTCCCGGCCTGGCCCAGGACGGTCAGGTCGGCTGCACCCCGAGCTTCGCCTTCGCGGGCGCCTCAGCGTACGCGTCCTGTTCCAGCTGCTCGAGGCTCTTCCCCTTGGTCTCGGGCAGCAGCGCAAAGGTCAGCAGCAGGCCGAGGACCGCCACGATCCCGGCGATGGTCATCGCGCGGTTGATGCCATGCGTGACGGCAAGGAAATCGGGGAACAGGAAGGCGCCGGCGAACGCGCCCATCTTGCCGGCCCCGGCGGATATGCCGTGGGTGGTGGTTCGGACGTCGGTGGGGAACAACTCAGCCGGGTAGATGAACGTCGTCATATTCGGCCCGAACTCGGTGAAGAAGTAGCTGATGCCGTACAGGATGAGGAACGGCCAGGCGTGTTTCACGACCGATGGGACGAGGCCGATGACCAGGAACATCAGCGCCATCATGAAAAAGCCGAACATCTGGATGCTCTTCCGCCCGGTCTTGTCCATCAGCGCGACGGCCACGATATACCCGGGCACCGCGAAGACGACGACGATGGCCAGCTGGACCAGGGTGTTGTGCAGCAGGCTGGCGTGCGGGCTCAGCAGCTTGAGGATCTCCGGCTGGGAGATGCTGTTGCCGTAGTAGCAGAAGTCCAGCAGCGCCCACGCGCCTGCGGTGCCGATGAGCCAGAGCAGTATGCGCCGGTTGCGGAATACCTTGAGGTAGCCCTCGGCGACGCTCTGCTGGTGCCTCGCCTTCGATTCGCCCTGGGGGGCCTTCCCTGACCCCTTCCCGGTAGCGTCCGCGATGGCCGCCTCGGCCTCCTCGTGGGCGCCGCCGGCCATGGCGAACCGTGGCGTCTCGTGGATCTGGCGGCGCAGGTAGAAGACCGCCAGACCGGGTATCGCGCCCAAGCCGAGCAGCAGGCGCCAAGTGAGGCTGTTGGATGCGCCCGAGGCCAGCAGGATTGAGGCGATCAGGGGGCCGACGACCAGGCCTGCGCCCTGCATGGAGAACACGAGCCCGACCATCTTGCCGCGGGTCGCCTTGCTGGAGTACTCGCTCATGATCGTCGCGGAGACCGGGTAGTCGCCGCCGATCCCGATCCCGAGGACGATCCGGCTGATGAGCAAGAACGTATAGTTCGGCGCGAACGCCGAAGCGATAGCGCCGATGGCGAGGATCAGTACCTCGTAGCCGTAGATCTTTTTGCGCCCGAGGATGTCGGCGACCCGGCCGAAGACGATCGCGCCCACGGCCGAAGCCAGCAGGGTCGCGGAGTTCAGCCACGATACCTGGCTGGTGGATAGCTTCCACTGAGTTTCAATCAGCACCACGACGATGCCGATGACGAACAAATCGTAGGCATCGGTGAAGAAGCCCATGCCCGAGACGAACATGATCTTGTACTGGAACCGGCTGATCTTGGAGTCGTCGATCGCCGCGAAGGGATCGGCGCCCGCCGCGGGTGCCGCTGAAGTACTCATACACGGGAGGGTCGCAAAATAACCTGACCACCGGGCAATCGCAAAGTAGCAATCTGATATCCGTATTATTAGCCTCTGGTTACATTAAAGCGAACACTTCACGTCGCCGTGGGAAGTCCGCGGTCAAGCCGCCACCGCAGGCAGATCGGGTCGTGCTGCGCAAGCTCAGCCCGGGCCAGCAGGCCCTGCTGGTACTGGCCTGCGCGGGTAGGTACGGGTAGGTAAGGGTGAGACGTTCGCTGAGGTCGCGGCCGGGTTCGGAGTCGGCACCGCGACCGCCTGGCGCTACGCCAGCGAGAGCAAGAGATGTTGATCCGATAAACAGCGGGTGAATGACGCCGCGCCAATTTGGCTGGTGAGACGCAACGGGCGACGGGGGAAATTGTGATAGCGGTGAGGAATTCGCCACGCTCACGCCGGATCTTTCCGGGCGTTCCCCGATTCCGTCATGCTGGGGGCGGATGTCTGCCGTTTACCCAGACATGGGGAGACCCCAAGATGATCGTTGGTTGTGCTTACTACCAGGACGGCCTCAGGGAGGGGCAGAACTCTATGCCGCTGGAGGAGGCGGCGGCCCTGCGTGGCCAGGGCGGCTTTGTGTGGCTGGGGCTGTTCCAGCCGGACGCGGACGAGCTGACCCGGACGGGTAAGGCGTTCGGGCTGCATGAGCTGGCGATCGAGGACGCGCAGATCCTTCATCGGCGGCCGAAGATCGAGAGCCATGACCAAGACGTGCGCCTCGTCGTCGTGCGTACCGCGCGTTAAACAAGGAGGCCGAAGAGGCCGAGTTCGGTGAGATCAGCATCTTCGTCGCGCCGACCTTCGTGATCACCGTGCGCCAGGGCGTGGCATCGGAGCTGCGCTGAGCCGCACCCAATTCCATTTGTATACCTGGTGAATGCCATCCTAACATTTTCCCGCCCGATCATCGCAGCGGTACATGGCAGGCTCATTGGCGGGGAAATGACGGGAAGGCTGGCCACCGATTCCCTGGCTGTGTGCGGGAATGCCCAGTAAAAGCCCTGGTGAGCGCACTCTGATAGGGTCGCGTCCATGATCCGCGTAAATGACCCGGTTCAGGTAACATCGCGTGAATTTCCGGTACGAACCTATGGATAGTGAATCGGCGCTCGTATTGTTTGTTGCATGCTTGGTCTCCCGGATAACGTGCGCGGATGCCTCTTTGATCTGGACGGTGTGCTGACCCGGACGGCGAAGGTCCATGGCGCCGCATGGAAAGAGATGTTCGACGGCTACCTGCGCGAGCATGCGCGGCAGACAGGCCAGCCGTTCGTCCCGTTCGGTGCCGCGGACTACGAGGAGTATGTCGACGGAAAGCCGCGCGCCGACGGGACACGGTCGTTCCTGGCGTCCCGCGGCATCGAGCTGCCGGAGGGCCGCGATGACGATCCGCCCGGCGCGCTCACCGTCCGCGACCTCGGTAACCGCAAGAACGAGATCTTCACGCAGCGGGTCCGGGACGACGGGGTGGAGGCATACCCCGGCTCGGTCCGCTACCTGCGGGCGGCGCGGGATGCGGGACTGCGCCGCGCCGTGGTGTCGTCCAGCGCCAACTGCCACGACGTGCTGGTCGGCGCGGGCATCGAGGACATGTTTCAGGTGCGGATCGACGGCGTGGTCGCCAAGCAGGAGCAGCTGCGGGGAAAGCCGGCCCCGGATACCTTCCTGGCCGGTGTGCGGGCCCTGGGGCTGAGGCCGCCCGAAGCGGCGGTCTTCGAGGACGCCCTGGCCGGGGTGGCGGCGGGCCGGGCGGGCGGGTTCGGGTTCGTGGTGGGGGTGGATCGCGTGGGGCAGGCGGGGGCGCTGAAGGAGCACGGCGCGGATACCGTCGTGGCCGACCTTGCCGAGCTGCTGGAGCCCCGATGATGGCGCAGGGCGCGTTCGAGGTAGAGCCGTGGGTGCTCCGGGAGACCTACCTGGACCTGCCCCGGCTGGCCCAGTCGGAGTCGGTGTTCGCGCTGGCCAACGGTTACGTGGGCTGGCGGGGCAACCTGGAGGAAGGCGAGCCGCACGGCCTGCCGGGAAGCTACCTCAACGGGGTCTACGAGGTGCGGCCGCTGCCGTACGCCGAGAGTGCCTACGGCCTGCCGGAGACCGGGCAGACGGTCATCAACGTCACCAACGGCAAGCTGATCCGCCTGTTTGTCGATGATGAGCCGTTCGATGTCCGTGCTGGCGAGCTGCGGGCGCACGAGCGGCTGCTCGACTTCCGCGCCGGGGTGCTGCACCGCCGTGCCGAGTGGGTGTCGCCGGCCGGAAAGCGGGTCCGGGTCTCCTCGACCCGGCTGGTGTCGTTCACCCAGCGGTCGGTCGCGGCGATCTGCTATGAGGTGGAACCGCTCGCCGTTCCGGCGCGGGTTGCGGTGCAGTCCGAGCTGGTGGCGAACGAGCAGCTGCCGGCGCCGGCCAGCGCCGACCCCCGCATGGCCGCCGCGCTCGACAGTCCGCTCGCGGGCGACTATCAGAACGCCGACGGAACGGTCGTGGTGCTCACGCACACGACGCGGTTCAGCGGGCAGAACGTGGCCGCGGCCATGGAGCACCTGATCGACGGGCCGCCCGGGGTGCTGGTCGAGTCCCGGGTGTTCCCCGACGGTGGCCTGGTCACCGCGGCCACCAGGCTGCAGCCGGGGCAGAAGCTGCGCGTGATCAAGTTCGTCGCCTACGGCTCGTCGGGCGAGCGGTCGCTGACGGCGGTCCGTGACCAGTCGTGGGCGGCACTCAGCGCGGCCCGGCACTCCGGCTGGGACGGGCTGCTCGCCGAGCAGCGCGCGTACCTCGATGACTTCTGGGATCGTGCCGACGTCGAGATAGACGGGGACACCGAGGTGCAGCAGGCGGTGCGCTTCGCGCTGTTCCACGTGCTGCAGGCCGGGGCGCGCGCGGAGACCAAGCCGATTCCCGCCAAGGGGCTGACCGGGCCCGGCTACGACGGGCACGCGTTCTGGGACACCGAGACCTTCGTGCTGCCGGTGCTCACCCTGACGGCCCCGGACGCGGCCGCCAACGCGCTGCGCTGGCGGCACTACACGCTCCCGATGGCCATCGAGCGGGCCGCCCAGCACGGCCGCAAGGGCGCACTGTTCCCATGGCGGACGATCGCCGGGCAGGAGTGCTCCGCCTACTGGCCGGCCGGCACCGCCGCCTTTCACATCAACGCCGACATCGCCGACGCCGTGATCCGCTATGTCGACGCCACCGGCGACGAGGCGTTCGACCGGGGCCCGGGGATGGACCTGCTGACCCACACCGCGCGGCTGTGGGCCTCGCTTGGGCACCCTGATGCCCAGGGCCGGTTCCGCATCGACGGGGTCACCGGCCCGGACGAGTACAGCGCCGTCGTGGACAACAACGTCTACACCAACCTGATGGCCCGGCAGAACCTGCTGGCCGCGGCGGAAACGGCGAAGCGGTACCCGAACCGCGCCCGTGAGCTCGGCATCGATGCGGAGGAGTCCGGTCGCTGGCGGGACGCGG
>Ga0181530_10001880_pt1 | contig 25814 bp, 15 predicted proteins | sample PEATcosm2014_Bin_42_FD_119769 | JGI IMG/M metagenome (GOLD analysis project Ga0181530, IMG submission 119769) | Peatland microbial communities from MTU Mesocosm Facility, Houghton, MI, USA - PEATcosm2014_Bin10_60_metaG | ecosystem: Environmental > Terrestrial > Soil > Wetlands > Peat | place... | reverse complement strand
TTCGGTAGGTGCCACATGGCTGAGCGTTTCCCCGTCCGGAAACCTGACCTCCAACCAGACCCTGACCGTCAGCGTGAACCAAGCCAGTCTGGGGGTCTACAATGGAACTTACTTCAGCGCGGTATTGGTGACCTCGGGAAACGTAACACAGACCGTTTTGGTGAGCCTCAATCTGTCCTCGGCGTCTACCAGTGGAGGCATTACGGTACAGCCGACCTCGCTGAATTTCAGCTACACCACGCCGCAGGGTACACTGCCGCTAGATCAAGAAATCTCCGTCACGGACGCCAACCCGCTCTCGGGCTCCATACCGCTCACGATCTCCTACACGATATCGCCGGCCAGCGGCGGAAATTGGCTGACGCTCACACAAGGCGGCAATCCCATCCCGAACGGTGGTACAAAGACCACGCCCTTGGGAATCTATGCGCACGTCGATCCTACGGGACTTTCGCCGGGTGCTTACAACGCAACGATCACGATTGTTCCAACAGGTGGTACGCCGGTCAATGTTCCAGTAACTTTGAGCGTAGTCGCAAATCCGAATCCAACCACGATCTCAGTGACGCCAGCCGCGCTCACTTTCACCTGGCAACAGGGCATGATTTCGACGGCTCAATCCGTTCAGTTGACTGAGTCGGGACCGCAGTACGCGTTCCTCGCTCAAAGCGATTCGCCGAACTGGCTGTCCGTATCCCCTGAGACGGGCAACCCGCCAGCCACACTCCCTATCTCGGCGGCTGGCATGGGCCTGACACCTGGCACGTACTCCGGCACGATTACGATCACGCTGCCGCTTTTAGCCGGAGTGTCTGCCAAGATCGCGGTCTCGCTTACCGTGCTGCCGGCGCAGTCTCTGATCCAGGAGTACGCCATGCCAACCGCAAACTCCCAGCCGTTGTGCATTGCGGCTGGGCCCGATGGCAATCTATGGTTCACGGAGTCCGCAGCCAACAAGATCGGCAAAATCACACCAGCGGGTGCCGTCACCGAGTACTCCCTTGCGCCGAACAGCGTGCCCTCAGGAATCGCCGCAGGGCCGGATGGGGATCTTTGGTTTACGGAGATGCAAACAAGCAAGATCGGCCGGATCACCATGGCTGGGGCCATCACCGAGTTCGCACTTGCACCGTCCTCAGTGCCTCGGCAGATTACGGAAGGGCCGGACAACAATCTCTGGTTTACAGAAGATGCTGCCAAAATCGGCAGAATCACGATCAGCGGCGCGATAACCGAGTACGTAGTGCCCACCAGTATGGCTGGGCTGGGCTCCATCGTCACTGGACCGGACGGCGCTCTCTGGTTCACCGAGCGCAATCTGAACCGGATCGGCAATATCACAACTTCCGGCTCGGTTCAGGAATACCCTGTCAACGGTATGGCGGGGCCTGTAGCGATTGCGATGGGCTTTGACGGAAACCTGTGGGTGACCGCTCCGGAGGCCATCTGGAAAATCACTTCAGCCGGCGCGGCCACACCATACTTTCTTCCAAGCGCGAACTCCGTCCCGCAAGGCATCGCGGCGGGGCCGGATGGCAATGTGTGGTTTGCCGAGGCATCCGGAAATCGCATTGGGCGGCTTACGCCCAGCGGAGTCCTCACGGAATTCCAGTTGCCGAGCGCCGGTTCTGGTCCCGATTTCATTGCCGTGGGCCGGGACGGAAACATGTGGTTCACGGAAGCGACCGGCAACCGGATCGGCAAAGTCGCGATGTCCCTGGCGCCGGCTCCCGATCTCCTTTACGGTCTTAATTCATCACCGATCACATTCGCGGGTACAGCCGGCGGCTTTCCTCCTGCCGCACAGTATCTCTCGGTTTCAGCGCCCAATCCCAAAGCCTTCACGGCCTCCGTCCGGGTGTCCTCCGCTCCATGGATGAGTATCTCGCCATCCGGAAACCTGACCACACCCCAGAACATCACGATCACTGTGAACACCGCCGCCCTCGTGCCCGGGACCTATGTTGGGAATATTCTGTTGACCTCGGGCAACGTCACACAAACCGTGGTGGTGACGCTCAATGTGAACGCTGCCACAGCCGGCGGCAACGTCTCGGTTTCGCCGGCCTCCTTCACTTTTGGCTCCGGACTTAGCGCAGGAGGAATGAGCATCTCAAGCGCCACTCCGGGGAACGGCCCCATTCCGGTCACGATCTCCAGCGCGATTTCCTCTCCTCCCGGCGGCAAGTGGCTGATTTTGGGGGCGACGAGCGGGACCATCCCCGCGTGGACCTCCGGAAACGCGCCGTCGATGAGCATCCAAGTAAGCGTCGATTTAACGGGGCTGGCACCTGGCTCCTACGCGGCCAGCATCACGGTCGCGCCGACCGGCGGCGCGGCTGTAGTCATTCCGGTCACATTGATCGCTCCAACGCCCTCCAGCGTGGTGATCACGAGTATTGTGAATGCCGGCAGCTTCGCTGCTGGCGCGGTCGCTCCCGGTGAAATCGTCACGATCAGTGGCAGCGGGCTCGGACCAGTCAGCCCGCTCGGGTTGGCGCTCGATCCCAATGGCAACGTGGGCACGTGGCTCGGCGGTGTCAGCGTCTCGTTCAACGGCTACCTCTCGCCATTGACGTACGCCAGTGCGACCCAGATCAATTGCGTCGTCCCGTACGAAATCGATAGTGCTACGGACGTGGTGGTGCAGGTGAACTATTCCGGCCAGGCCGGCACGTTCGCGCTGGAGACCACAGCCGTGATGCCGGGTATCTTCGCTCTAAACGGCTCCGGAACCAGGCCGGTCGCGGCGGCCAATAGCACCGGCGGATACAACGGCACTGACAATCCGGCGCCGGCCGGAAGCGTGGTTACGTTTTATCTCACGGGCGAGGGAAAGACGAACCCGGGAGGCGTGACCGGTAGGGTCACCACGGTGGATACAACATCTGGCGACCCGCTCACGCCGCAACCGTTGGCCGGGGCGCCCACCGTCACTATTGGCGGACAGCCGGCAACAGTGTTGTTCTACGGAGAGGCACCCGGCGTGGTCGCTGGGGTCATGCAACTCAACGTGCAGATTCCGGCCGGTCTGCCGAGCGGCAGTCTGCCACTGATCGTCTCGTTTGGTGCTGCCTCAAGTCAGAACGGCGTCACGGTGGCAATAGGCCAATAGGTCATAACTCGGTTCTCGTGACGGCACTCTCCGCTTGCTTTCGAAGACGAACTCATCAATCCATTCGGCAAGCCCTACCACAACAAGACCATCAACCAATGCCGTGCCATTGGACGGATTGGTGGCATGCGCAGCGGCCGCAATCGCCAGCGCCGACTGGCCCAACTCCAGGAGGCTATCGGTTCGGAGCCACAGCATCCGCAGGTATTTCAACCATCCCACGGTCCCTACCGCAAGCTGGGCGTATGCGGTTGCCTTGCGGAAGTCGGGCAGCAGCTTCTCGAACTCTTCAAAGGTAGGATGATCGGGCGTCGTTCATGTTGCCACCGATCCTCGCGGCGCGCTGATCCCATACGGCTGCATGGACATCGAGCAGTCGTACGAACCGGACTTCCTGGTGCGTCTGGCGAACGGCGTGCCAGTCGCGCTGGAGATCATGGGCCTTGCGAACTATACTATAGGAGCCAGCAAAAATCCTGAGGCGACTCAGACTACAGCAAACTCCTGCACGGAAGGCTCTCGTGACAGAGTTGTTGTAGGAAACAAAAGGAGTTAGGTGGCGGGGACGACGGGGTTCGAACCCGCGACCTCCGACGTGACAGGCCGGCGTTCTAACCAAACTGAACTACGTCCCCGCACAACGTCACGCTGACTCTCAAATCGTAACACGCCGCGCGCGCCTTGCGCAAAACAGCGGATCGAAAAAGATGCGGCACTCTGTTATTGTGGGGGCATGCAAAACCGGCTGATGGTGTGCGTTGTGGGCGCGCTCGTGTTGTTGAGCGGGTGCGCGGCGAAGCGGGCGACTCCGGAAGAGGCCAAGGCGTTTATCGACGGCGCGGAACAGAAGCTGCTCGAGCTGAATAACGATGGGCAGCGGGCGGACTGGATCAAGGATACTTACATCACCGACGACACGGAGGCGGTGGCGGCCATCATGGACGAGCGCGCCATCAATGCGGCGGTGGGCTATGCCAAGCAGGCCACGCGGTTCGACGGGCTCACGCTCGACCCGGTGACGGCGCGCAAGATCAAGCTGCTGAAGCTGTCGCTGACCATCGCCACGCCCAACGATCCAAAGGAGAGCGAAGAGCTGACGCGGATCGCGGCTGGGATGGAAGGCACGTACGGGAAGGGCAAGTATTGTCCGGGCGGCCCGCAGACCTGCAAGGACCTGGAGGAGCTGAGCAGGATTATGGCGGAGAGCCGCGACGCCCGGCAACTACAGGAAGCCTGGACCGGGTGGCATGCGATTGCGCGGCCCATGCGTAAGGATTTCACGCGCTACGTGGCGCTGGCCAACAAGGGCGCGCAGGAGTTGGGCTTCCAGGACAACGGCGCCATGTGGCGCTCGAAATACGACATGGCGCCCGACGATTTCGCCAAGGAGCTGGACCGGTTGTGGGAGCAGGTGAAGCCGCTGTATCTGTCGCTGCACGCTTATGTGCGGAGCCGGCTGCATCAGAAGTACGGCGCCGCGGTGCCGGCCAGCGGGCCGATTCCGGCGTACCTGCTGGGAAACATGTGGGCGCAGGAGTGGGACAACATCTACCCGCTGGTCCAGCCGGCCAGTGCGGATCCGGGGTACGATGTGACGGCTCTGCTGAAGAAGAAGAACACGGACTGGAAGCAGATGGTGAAATACGGCGAGGGATTCTTCGTCTCGCTGGGATTCGATCGGCTGCCGCAGACGTTCTGGGAGCGGTCGTTGTTCCTGAAACCGGCGGACCGGGAAGTGGTGTGCCACGCCAGCGCATGGGACGTCGATGCGGTCACCGATTTGCGGCTGAAGATGTGCGTGCAGGTGACGGGCGAAGATTTTCTGACGATCCACCATGAGCTGGGACACAACTTCTACCAGCGCGCGTACGACCAGCAGCCGCCCATGTTCCGGGACAGCGCCAACGACGGGTTCCACGAGGCGATTGGCGACACCATCGCGCTTTCGGTGACGCCGGAATACCTGGTGAAGATCGGGCTGCTGGATAAGGCGCCGGACACTTCCAAAGATATCGGGCTGCTGCTGCACAAAGCGCTGGAGAAGATTGCGTTTCTGCCCTTCGGCCTGGTGATCGACCAGTGGCGGTGGAAGGTTTTTTCGGGGGAGATCCCGCCGGAGAAGTACAACCAGACGTGGTGGCAGTTGCGCCTGAAATACCAGGGGATCGCGCCGCCCCCGGGACGCAGCGAGGAGGACTTCGACCCGGGCGCCAAATACCATGTGGCGGCGAATGTGCCGTACATGCGCTATTTCCTGGCGGACATCCTGCAATTCCAGTTTCATCGCGCGCTGGCGCAGACGGCGGGCTGCGCGTCGCCGCTCAACCGCTGCTCGATTTACGGCAGCCAGGAAGCCGGCGCGAAGCTGAACGGCATGCTGCAGATGGGGTTGAGCCAGCCGTGGCAGGACGCGCTGGAAAAGATTGCCGGCGCGCGCCAGATGGACGCATCGGCGATCCGCGATTATTTCGCGCCGCTCCAAAAATGGCTGGACGAGCAGAACCAGGGGAAGCCGGTGGGCTGGTAACATACTGGCCCGCCGGTGCCGGCAGCGCGAATCCGACTCCATGCCGCCGGCAGGCTTCCGGGATTTTGTGAGCAACGCCTTTTTAGGACACTACCAGATTTCGCCCTATCCCTTCAGACACTCAGGCGTCTACAATGTAACATGCAATTGTGGTCGCGCATCGCAGATGTATTTCGCAGGGATCGGCTGAGCCGCGAGATCGGCGAAGAGCTCGAATCTCATATTGCAGAAGCCATCGGGCAGGGACGCGAGCCAGCCGAGGCCCGGAGAGCGTTTGGCTCTGCACCCCGCCAGCGCGCCGAGAGCCACCGAACTAGACTCATCCCGTGGCTCGATTCGCTCCGCGCCGACACTGTCTTCGGCTGGCGGCAGCTCATGAAGAGGAAGGTGACCTCTGCCGCGGCCATCCTGTCACTGGCTCTGGCGATCGGCTCATGCACATCGGCATTCCGGCTTATCGACGCGCTGTTGTTGCGGCCGTTACCCGTGGTGAAGCCGGAGCAACTGTACGCCATCTCCTTTGCGGGATTCAGTGGCGATGGCAAGCCCGACACGTGGGACGGTTGCTCCTATCCGCTGTTCCGCCGGATGCGCGCCACGGTGAGCAATGAAGCCGAATTGATCGCAATCTCCTATGCCGAGCGGACCGATCTGACTTTCGGAACGGACCAGGAGATGGAGAAAGCGTACCGGCAATACGTTTCCGGGTGGATGTTCGGCTCGTTCGGACTCCGGCCAGTTTTGGGGCGGCTGTTCACGGAAAACGATGATCTGGAGCCCGGCGCCCATCCATATGCGGTGCTCTCTCACGACTATTGGGACCACCGCTTCGGACAGGATCCGAGAGTGATCGGACGCACCTTCCGCATGGGCAAAGATCTATATCAGATCGTCGGTGTCGCCGAGGAGCGCTTCACCGGGACTGAGACCGGTACCGTGACCGACATCTTCGTTCCTACCATGATGCAGGCTGCCTCTATCAACGCTGCAAACGCGTTCTGGTTCCGTACTTTCGTTCGCCCGAAACCGGGCGTCGCCATCGAATCGCTGCGCGACCGGCTGTACGCCACATACCGAACATTCGAGCAGGAGAGGGCAAGGGGGTTCACCAACTTCCCCAAACAGCTTCTTGAGGGGTTCCCTAGAGAAAAGCTGTTGGTGAAGCCAGCGGCCGCGGGCGTTTCCGATATGCAGAAAACTAACCGCCGTTCGCTGGCGGCTCTCGCGGTGTTGGTAGGGCTGGTGCTGTTAATTGCGTGCGCGAACGTCGCCAACCTTCTGACTGCTCAGGCAGCAGCGCGGGTGCGCGAGATGGCGCTGCGAGTTTCGCTTGGCGCCGGGCGATGGCGGCTGGTGCAGTTGGTCCTGATGGAAAGCGCCGTGCTCGCGCTTCTCGCCGCCGCGTTAGGCGGGTTACTCGCATGGTGGTCCGCGCCGATCGTCGTCACAATGATCAACCCGCCGGACAATCCGGCGCGCTTGTTTCTTCCGGCGGACTGGCGCGTTCTGGGATTCGGTTTGGCGCTGACCCTGGGCGTGTCACTTCTGTTCGGTCTGGCGCCCGCCATGCGAGCCTCAGCCGTCACGCCGGTCAACGCGCTCAAAGGTGGGGAAGACCCGCGCTCGCGGCGCCGCTTGATGCATACGCTGATCGCTGCACAGGTCGCCTTCTGTTTTCTCGTGCTTTTCGTGGCGGGCCTGTTTGTCGCCACATTCGACCGGTTGTCCCATCAGCCCACCGGCTTTTCCGCGGAACGGGTTCTCACTCTCGACACGGTGGCCGAACGTGCTCAGCCGCCCGCCTTCTGGGACCAGGTGGCCGAACATCTGCGCGCGGTGCCAGGTGTCGAGACGGTTGCACTAGCTGGTTGGCCGCTGCTCAGCGGAACCATGTCCAACGACTTCGTTTCGATTCACGGTGCACCTCCAAGCGACGTGCTGGCCTTCTTTCTGCGTGTTTCGCCCGGCTGGATGGAAGCCATGAAGATTCCCTTTATTGACGGCACAGACTTCCGCGCGAGCGATACGTATCCAGGCGTTTCGCTCGTCAATCAGACGTTCGCGAGGCGATACTTCGGCGGACAGAATCCCGTCGGCCAGTCATTCGAGACCATTGACAGCAAGGGCATGCGGACTCGCTCTCAGATCGTGGGCCTGGTCCGCGATGCCCGCTACCAGAATCTGCGCGAGCCCATCTTGCCGGTGGCCTATGTTCCGTTCCGGTCGGTGGACGCCAAAGGCGCGTTGCAGGCTAAGCGCGAGGGGACGTTCATCGTGCGCACGTCCGCCCCAAACCCCCTCGCACTGGCGTCCATCCTGCGCCGGGAAGTTGCCCGCGCGCGGCCCGAGTTCCGCGTCAGCAACATGCGCACGCAAACGGAGATCAACCAGTCGCAAACCGTCCGCGAGCGGCTGCTGGCGATGCTGGCCCTGTTCTTCGCGGCGGTCGCGCTGTTGCTCGCCGGCATCGGCCTGTATGGCGTGCTCGACTATTCGGTCCTGCAGCGGCGACGTGAAATCGGTATTCGCATGGCAGTCGGTGCGCAAGCCGGCGGCATTGCGCGACTGGTGGCCATGGACGTCCTCGCCATGGTGGTCGTGGGAGCAACCGTGGGTGTGGCGCTCGGCCTTGGGTCCGTGCGGTACATCGAGACGCTGCTCTGGGAAGTGAAGCCTACCGGCATGGCCATGCTCGTGCTTCCGTCGTTCGCGATTCTGGCGGCGGCGTTGCTGGCCGCCCTGCCGGCGGTTTTCCACGCCGTGCGAATCGATCCGGTCACGATGCTGCGCGCTGAATAGTTGGCCTGCCCGTCGTTCACCAACGCACCTGGATGTGAATGCGCATGCGAGTGAGGTCGCCGCGAACAGCCGGATAGACCCTCCCGAAGCGCTGAAGATTTTTTCACAGCTTCTCGGCGAGCGATGTTCTGATGGCGCTGAATCTTGCGGTCGCGATGCTACGCCTGCCGCATGGCTTCGAGCTCGATCGAGATTTTCACTTCGTCTCCCACCACCACTCCGCCCGCTTCCAGCGCCATGTTCCAGGTGAGGCCGAAATCCTTGCGATGGATTTTCGTCTCGGCTGTCGCTCCGATGCGGTAGCCGCCCCACGGGTCCTTGACCTCCGGCGTGGGCCCTTCCACCGCCAGCGTGACCTCGCGAGTGACGCCGTGGATGGTGAGGTCGCCCTTCATCAGCCAGCCGTCGCCATGCCTGGTCACCTGCTTGCTGCGGAAGGTCAGCTCGGGGAATTTCTCCGCGTCGAAGAAGTCGGGGCTCTTCAGGTGCGCGTCGCGTTGTTCGTCGCGCGTGTTGATGGAGGCCACTTCCACGCGCGCCTCCAAGCTGGAATTGGCCGGATTCGAGGCATCGTATGCCAGGCTGCCGGAAAGCTCCGTGAATTCGCCACGCACGTTGGAAACCATCAGGTGCCGTACGCTGAACTGCGCCCCCGAGTGCGCGGAATCAATCTGATAAATCACTTGTGCCATTGCCGATCGTCCTTTCGTTCGTTTTAACATTATTCGTTATCACGAATACTATACCTAAAAAACAGATGCTTACGCCTCGCGAATCGATTCCAGAATCGCAATCAACCCCGCCAGCCGTGGCTTGCCGATGTGGCCCAACTGCCGTTGGTGGAACTCCGCCAGGGGCTGGTCGATCTCTTTCAGCAGCGCGATTCCCTGCGCGGTGATCCGGCTGATGACCACCCTTCGGTCCTCGGTGCCGCGCTGCCGCTCGATCAGTTGCCGCGCCTCCAGCCGGTCGAGCAGCCGCGTGATGTCCGGGTCGGCCGCCACCATGCGCTCGGCGGCCTGCGAGCAGGTCACGCCGGCCTTCCCCGCCCCGCGCAGAATCCGCAGGATGTTGTACTGCGTCGGCGTGAGCTGGAACTGCTTGAAAAAGTCGGTCTGCCGCTGCTGCAGGAATTCGTGCGTGCGCACCAGGTTCAACGCGGCCTCTTCCTCCAGCAACGCGAACGGCTTTTTCTGGCGAATCTCCGCGGCCAGCTTGGAACTCACGACTTCAATATATACGTTATAACGACTATTGTCAAGAGGAATATTGGGTCGCTGCCCGGCCCGCTCCCGTCCGCGTGGCGGCGCGCACCTTCAGTGCGTCATGGCGTACACCACGTAGTTCACCCCGATGCGGATTCCCAACGCCGCGTAGTGCGCCGGATAATTCGGCTCGTCGGCCCACTCCCAGGAGTCCCCGACATCGGATTGAAACGTGATCGCCACCATCAAGCGGCCGCGGTCGTCGAAGATGCCCCGCCATTTGTCGGGGCAGTTCTGGCACTTCCAGCTCCGGCCGGCGTTCACCGAGCCCATGCTGGCCACCTGGTAGCGTTGGTTCAGGTCGTAGACCATGTGGAAGATGGCGTTGTCGTTTTCCAGTTCCACCGCGTCGCGGTTCGGAAAAACCTTGTGCATGCTCTCCAGGAACACGTCCCAATCGTTGGGTCCCCAGAAATCGTCGGCCATGAAGAAGCCGCCGCGCAACAGGTATTCGCGCATGGCCCTGGCCTGCGCGTCCGTCAACTGCCAGTGGCCCGGCTGCACGGCGTAGAGCCATGGCCAATCGTAGGCGTCGCCTTCGTCCAGGTTGATGGGCTCTTCCACCGAGCGAACATGGATCCGCGTCAGCCGCCGCAGCGCTTGCACGAAGTGCCGGTCGGCGCGCGGATAATCCTGGGTCCAGATGGAATTGCCTTCGGTCCAGACGCCGCGGCTGCCGAATCCCCGGCCGTAGCCGCCGCCATAACGTCCGCCCGGCGCCTGCGGATACATCAGGCGCGCGAAAGTCCACTCGGTTTTCTCCTGCCAGTCCGGCGGCAAGGGGATGCTGCCGAGCCGGTACTCCACGCCCGGAAACTCGCGGAACGGCCGCTGCGCATAGAGCGCGCCGATGACCGCGCTCAGTCCCAACCAGGCGATGGTGCGGAAAGTCATGCCTCTGGTGCCTTCCGTGAGCATATCACCCCCGTGCATATCGCCCCCGCCCGCCGGGCCGCCTTTCTTTGCTACACTTCGGAAATTGGGGAGCTTTCTTGCGTAACATCTCGTTAACAATTCTGGCCGGGTGCGTTGTCGCCCTTTGCGGCTGCCACAAAGAGCAAGCTCAACAGAAGGGACCCGCGGGGCCGCCCGTCATGCCGGTCTCCGTGGCCAAGGCCACCGAGGAATCGGTGCCCACCGAACTGCACGTGGTGGGGACCGTGGAAGCATCCGCCGTGGTGCAGGTGAAGTCGCAGATCGCCGGCCAGCTTCTCAAAGTCAGTTTCACCGAAGGACAGAACGTCAAGCAGGGCGACCTGCTGTTCCAGATCGATCCGCGCCCCTACGACGATGCCCTGAATCAAGCCGAAGCCGCCGTGGAACGCGACCAGGCGCAGATCACCCAGGCCGAAGCCACGCTGGCGCAGAACGCCGCACAAGTGAAATTTGCCGAGACCGACGCCGCCCGCCAGGAGCAATTGAATCAGGAAAAACTGGCTTCCAAAATGACCGCCGACCAGGCCCGCACCACGCTCGACATGAATCGGGCCGCGTCGCGTGCCACCCAGGCCGGTGTCGGGACGGCGCGCGCCACCCTGGCGGCCGACGAAGCCGCGGTGGCCAAGGCCCGCCTCGACCGCAGCTACTGCGAGATCCACGCGCCCATTTCCGGCCGCACCGGCAACTTGCTGGTGCATGCCGGCAATCTGATCAAAGAGAATGATGTGCCGCTCGTCATCATCCACCAGGTGGAACCGATCTTCGTCGACTTCGCCGTGCCCGAGGATCACCTCGGCGCCATCCGCAGGCTGAATGCCGGACACGCGCTGGCGGTGCGCGCTACGTTGCAAGACGGCTCCGGCAAAGGCGAGGCAGGTTCGCTGGCGGTGATCGACAACACCGTCGATGCCTCCACCGGCACGATCCATTTGAAAGCTACTTTCGAGAATCGCGATTCCCTGCTCTGGCCGGGCCAGTTCGTGAGCGTGGCGCTGACGCTCGACACGCTCCGCAATGCCACCGTGGTTCCCTCCGAAGCCGTCCAGATGGGACGCCTCGGCCAGGTGGTCTTCGTCGTCAAGCCGGATAACTCGGTCGATATGCGTCCCGTAACTCTCGGGACTTCGGTCGGTAAGAAGACCGTGATCGAGAAAGGCGTTGCTCCTGGCGAGACGGTGGTCGTCGATGGCCAGATGGCTCTTTTCCCCGGCGTCACGGTGCGCGCGATGGAAGCGCCCAAAGCCGGAGCGGGGCCCCAGTGAACATCTCCCAGATCTTCATCGAACGGCCCATCATGACGGTGCTGGTCTGTCTCAGCATCGTGCTGTTTGGCGTGGTGGCCTTCCGCGCCCTGCCAGTGGCGGCGCTGCCCAGCGTCGACTATCCCACCATCCAGGTGAACGCGGCGCTGCCGGGCGCCAGCCCGGAAACCATGGCATCCACCGTGGCCACGCCGCTTGAGCGCCAGTTTTCCACCATCGCCGGCATCCAGCAGATGAGCTCGGTGAATTCGCTCAGCACCACGCAAATCACCGTGCAGTTCGACCTGAGCCGCAGCATCGACGCCGCCGCGCAGGATATCCAGGCCGCTATTTCCGCGGCCGGCGGCCTGCTGCCCACCACCATGCCGCGCCCGCCGACTTACCAGAAGGCCAATCCCGCCGACCAGGCCATCCTCTACCTGTCCCTGTCTTCCGATACCCTGCAACCCTCTAAGGTCAGCGAATTCGCCGACCTCCTGCTGGCGCAGCGCATTTCCATGGTGAGCGGCGTTTCCCGCGTGCAGGTTTTCGGCGACCAGAAGTTCGCCGTCCGGGTCCAGGTGGATCCCGATCGGCTGGCCGCTGACAACATCGGCATCGACGAAGTTCAGAAGGCCATCTCCTCCAGCAACACAAACCTGCCCACCGGCCAACTGGACGGCGACAAACAGGCCTTCACCATCGAATCGAGCGGCGGTCTGGAGCACGCCGCCCAATACCGGCCCATCATCGTGGCTTACCGCAACGGCGTCCCGGTGCGCCTGGAACAATTGGGCAATGTCATCGACAGCGTGGAGAACGACAAGATTATCGCGCTCATGAACGGCAAGCCGTGCGTGATCCTGGCCATCAACCGCCAGCCCGGCACCAACACCGTGGATGTAGTCGACGCCGTAAACCAACTGCTGCCCGAATTCCGCCACGAGATCCCGCCCTCCGTGCACCTGGAAGTGGCCTTCGACGCTTCGCAATCCATCCGCCACTCCATTCGCGACGTGGAGTTCACCCTGCTGCTGACGGTCTGCGTGGTGGTGATGGTGATCTTCCTTTTCCTGCGCAACATTTCCGCCACGCTCATTCCCGGTGCCGCCGTGCCCTTCTCCATCATCGGAACCTTCGCCGTGATGTACCTGCTGGGCTACAGCCTCAACAACCTTTCGCTGATGGCGCTTACGCTTTCCGTCGGCTTCGTGGTGGACGACGCCATCGTGATGCTGGAGAACATCGTGCGCCACATGGAGATGGGCAAGACGCGGCGCCTGGCGGCCCTGGCCGCCTCCCGCGAGATCGGCTTCACCATCATTTCCATGACGCTGTCGCTGGTGGCTGTCTTCATTCCGGTGCTCTTCCTCAGTGGAATCGTCGGCCGCCTGCTGCATGAGTTCTCCGTCACCATCGTGGTGGCCATCCTGATTTCCGGATTCGTATCGCTCACCCTGACGCCCATGCTGGGCAGCCGCTTCTTGAAATCCGAGCACGAGACGCGCCACGGCTGGCTCTACCATTTGCTGGAAAACGGCTTCAAAGGCCTGGCGCGCTGGTATGAAGTGACCCTGCGCATCGCCCTGCGCTTCCGCCTGGTGACGCTGGCGGTGGCCGTGCTCATGCTCATCGGCACCGGTTATCTCTTCTTCACCATGCCCACCGGCTTCATTCCCAGCCAGGACAGCAGCTTCACGTTCGGCGTGTTGATCGGCCCGCAGGACATTTCGTTCGACTCCATGGCGCAGCACTTGCGTGCGGTATCCGCAATCCTCCAGGCCGACCCCAACGTACAAACCATCGGGGCGTTCGGAGGCCAGGGCAACCAAGCCTTTGTCTTTGCCGAACTGAAGCCCCGCGACCAGCGCAAACTCTCGGTCGATCAATTCATCGAATCGGTGCGCCCCAGGCTTTTTTCCGTCCCCGGCGTCTTCACCTTCCTGCAGAACCCCCCGCCCATCACCGTGAGCGGCCAGTTCAGCACCAGTGTCTACCAGCTCACGCTGCAGAGTCCCAACCTGCAGGACATCTATACCTGGGGTCCGCAGCTCATGGCGAAAATGACGCAGCTTCCCGGCTTCGTCGACGTCAACGACAATGACCTGCAGGTGGCCAGTCCGCAGGTGATGGTGGATATCGACCGCGACCGCGCCGAGGCGCTGGGCGTGACGCCGGAGCAGGTGCAGGACGCTCTCTACAGCGCCTACGGCACGCGTCAGGTCTCGGTGATCTATGCGCCCGCCGACCAGTACCAGGTCATCATGGAGGTGGAGAAGCAATACCAGCGGACGCCGGATTCGCTTTCGAAACTCTATGTGCGCTCGTCGGCCGGCTCGCTGGTGTCGCTCGACACCATGGTCAAGATGAAGCGCCAGGTGGGGCCGCTCAGCATCAGCCATTTCGGCCAACTGCCCGCCACCACCATCTCGTTCAACCTGCGGCCCGGTTTCTCGCTGGGGCAGGCGGCCGACCAGGTGGACAGCGCCGTTCAGGACTTGCGAATGCCTTCCAGCATTTCCACCAAGTTCCAGGGCACGGTGAAAGAGTTTCAGAGTTCCTTCAGGAACCTGTCGATCCTGCTGATTGTGGCGATCCTGGTGATCTATATCGTGCTCGGCGTGCTGTACGAGAGCTTCATTCATCCCATCACGATTCTTTCCGGCCTGCCTTCGGCGGTCTTCGGCGCGCTGCTGACGCTGGTGCTCTTTCATAAGGAATTGGACCTCTACGCCTTTGTCGGCATCATCATGCTCTTCGGCGTGGTGAAGAAGAACGCCATCATGATGGTGGATTTCGCGATCTCCCAACGCCATGGCGGCCAGAGCGCTTACGATTCCATCTGGAACGGCTGCCTGTTGCGCTTCCGTCCGATCATGATGACCACGGTGGCCGCGTTGTTCGGCACGCTCCCCATCGCGTTGGGCTACGGGGAAGGCGCCGACGCGCGGCAACCGCTGGGACTGGCGGTGGTGGGCGGCCTGGTGGTGAGCCAGTTCCTGACCTTGTACATCACGCCCGTGATTTACCTTTACCTGGAGCGCTTCCAGGAGTGGCTGCAAGGCGACGAGAACAGGACGGCGCCGGAGGCGGTGGCGCAGACGTAGGTTTTTGGAGGGCGGACCCCCTTGGTCCGCGGCCGACGCCCCCGTCGGCCTGTCTGCGCTTTGCCGGGCGCCGACGCTGCGAAACGAAGCCAATTCTGTGTAACTGTCGATTCTGCATAGGTCCGAAGGGTCTCCTTGGGTATTTGACGGAACGAAGCCAATTCTTGGAAAAGGGAGCGAGAGATAGGCGGCCGCCACAGCAGCCAGACCTGTGAGGATTGATGGGCCTGGAGCCTGCCCCATGGGTGCGTTTTGACCAAACGTAGCCAATTTTCCGCAACTGGTTGGTCTGCTTTGAATTGCGCGGGGTGCGACGGAACGGCGGACGGGCCGCTGGCGCGGCCAAACCCGACCGGGGGGTCGGGTTGCAGACCTGGGGTCTGCCCCACTTGACCAAACGAAGCCAATTTCTCGGAAGCTGCCGGTTTGATTTGCGGCTTTGACGAAACGAAGCCAATCGGATTGTGAGAAGAGACATCTCATGCGATTCCAAGCTAGCAGGCCAAAGCTGTGGGGTCTGAAATTCGAAATTGCAAGTGATTGAAATGAGGGGAAATTGCGATCGAGAATTTGTGTGAGCGGGAAAGATTGGCCCTTGGTATTTCGTACCGCCTTCCCACCGCCCTTGCGAAACCGGCCGGGCGAATGCAAGCTGAGAAGTATGCCCGAGCTGCCGGATATCGCCGCCTATATCACAGCCCTGGAACCGCGCGTGATGGGGCTGCCGCTCGAACGCGTCCGTCTGGCAAGCCCGTTTCTTCTTCGAACCACCGCGCCGGCGCTCTCTGAAGCCGAGGGAAGAACTGTGCGCGAGTTGCGGCGGGTGGGAAAGCGCATAGCGATCGGCCTGGAAGGCGATTTCTGGCTGGTGCTGCACCTGATGATCGCCGGGCGCCTGCATTGGAAGCCTGCCCACGCCGCACTCCGGGGCCGCCAGAACCTGGCGGCTTTCGATTTTCAGCCGGGCTCGCTCACGCTCACAGAGGCCGGCGCCAAGCGGAGGGCATCGCTCCACGTGGTCGAGGGCGAGACTGGCTTGCTCGCATTGGACCCGGGCGGCATAGACATTCTCTCGGCCGATATTGCGTGCTTCCGCGCGGCGCTGATCCGCGAAAACCGGACTCTGAAGCGGGCGTTGACGGATCCCCGCATCGTCAGCGGCGTCGGGAACGCATACTCGGACGAGATCCTCCACGCCGCCCGGCTTTCGCCCCTGGCTTTGACCCGCAAGTTGGCGCCGGAGGAATGGGACCGCCTCTTCGCCGCGACTCGCAGCACGCTCGAACTCTGGCTCGGGCGCCTGCGCGCGGAGGCGCGCGAGCGGTTTCCGGAGAAGGTCACTGCGTTTCGCGAAGGCATGGCCGTTCATGGGCGCTACGGAAAACCGTGCCCCCGGTGCGGCTCGAAGATTCTCCGGATCCGCTATGCGGACAACGAAACGAACTACTGCGCGCGCTGCCAGACCGGCGGCCGGGTGCTGGCCGATCGCGGCCTTTCCCGGCTCCTGGGCGCCGACTGGCCCCGCACGCTCGAGGAATTAGAGGATTTGCGGCGCCATTAGAGCGGGCCTGGGCTGACGCTCGCGGTGCGGTTCCGTGCCGGGTAGGCCGGTCGGGCCTACAGGCCGAACATGGGATGGTATTTCTCAGGCAGCCGGGCCCGGTGCATCTCCCGGTTCACGAAGACATGCCGCGTGTGGCCGGTAGCCAGCAGACGGTGGTCTTCCACCACCCGCATTTCGTAGTGAAAGATCACGATGCGGGTACTCGCCTCTTCGATCCAAGTTTTGATGACGACGTCATCGTCGAAACGGGCGGGCGAGCGGTAGCGGCAAGCGGCCTCCGCCACGGCCAGAAAGATCCCGTCCTCACGTTCCATGTCGCGGTAATTGAAGCCGCAGGCTTTACACAACTCGACGCGGCCCACCTCCATCCAAACCAGGTAATTGGCGTAATAGACCACACCCATCTGGTCGGTCTCGGCATAGCGCACGCGGATGCGGGTTTCGGCGGTTGGCTTCATGACAGATTGCAATTGTAACGGAAATGGGCTGCGTAATCACCGCCAGGGCGCGGAGACGCGCAGAAAGACAAGCCGCCGGATGCATTCTTTTGACATCGGCGATGTCGTCGGATAGCGTGGGAATTCTATGAAGATCTCACGGCGCGCTTTCCATACCACCCTGCTTTCCGCATCCGCCATGGCCCAGGCTGCCGGACAAAATACCCCGCCCCCCGCGCAGAAGCTCACTCTGCCGGCCGGCCCCAGCGTGATGCCGGGTGGCGAGCCGTTCGATTTTCCCCTGCCGCCTTCTCCGCGCTTGCGTTGGAAGGTGGCCGGCCTGCCCCGCCAGTACTTCCTGGAGTGGTTGCCGGCCCTCTTCGAACGGACCCTGGTCATCGAAGAATGGAAGACTCCGCAATCCCGGTTGCAATGGATGTTCACCGGCCCCATGGGAGGTTTCACGGTGGAAGCCGGCGCGGGCAAAGTGCGGGTGTTCCAACGGTATGACGATTCGCCCGCGCTGGCCGGGTTCTCCCCGGTGCGAAACGCCCGGCATCCCGAAGCTGTGGTGGAAGAGACCAGCGTGGAATATGACGGAGGGTTGCAATCCATCGCCGTAACGCTGGATCACCGTCTCTCGTTGCGAGTCTCGCTCAACGGCAAGGAAGCGATTGTGCAGCACTGCCTTCTCGACGTCAATCGCCACCAGTTGGCCATGGCCGGAGAGCAGGGCGGTTTCCGCGGGCGCCTGTTGCCGGCAGCCGTGGAAACCGCAACCATCGCCGTCGACCCCGCCACGCGCTTCCAGCAAATGGTGGGATGGGGCGGAACCACCACTCCGCCGGCCTTCGCCGAACTCAGCCCGGAGGGCTCGCGCGCATGGTGGCGCAAACTGGCGGAATACAATCTGCTGCTGCAGCGTGAATACCCTACCGGCGCGCGGCTCAACCCTGAAATGACCAACTGGGACCGACCCCAGGATGCCTCCCCGCACTATTACGGCGACAACTTCCCCAACTGCGAGACCAGCGATTTCGCCTATAACCGCCGCGTCAGGCAACTGGGCGGCAAAGTGATCTTCGAGTTCTGGGAACTGCCGGTGTGGGCCAGGCAAAACGACAGCCAGGGCAAAATCACCGACCTGCCGAAGATGGCCGAGTATGCCGGGGCCATGGTGCGCTATTGCCAGGTCGCGCGGGAAAAGGCCGGAGCGCCGCCGGAAGTCGTAGGCATTCAGAATGAGGTCAGACAGCCGCCGGAGATCTGGCAACAGATGGCCGTGACGCTGCGTAAGGCTTTGGATGACGCCGGTTTTCGGGATGTGAAGATCCACATGCACAATCCGCCCACTCTGGCCGAGGGCGTTGCCGCGGCCCGCGCGTTCCACGCAACCGAAGGGGCGTGGAAGGCTATCGATTACGCTACCTCCAACGTCTACGACTATCAGAATTTCTTTTACGATCCCGATGGCTTCGACGCGCGCGTGCGCGAGATGAAAGACGCCATCGGGTCCAAGCCATTCCTGGCCTCGGAGCTTTGCGTCAACAACGCTGCATTCCAGACCCGCAGCTACCGCACGGCATTGGCCATGGGCCAGCTCTACCACAAGTTGCTCACCTTGCTGGATGCCTGCGGCGCCATGTACTGCTGGACGCTGCTCAACGTCACCCAGCCATCTTACGGCTGGACCCGCACCCTGATGGTGCCTGATCCCGAGCACGGGTTTATGCCCGTGGCCTCCAGCCATCAGTTACGCGTTTTCGGCGCTTACTCCCGCCGGGTCCGCGAAGGCATGACGCGCGTCCGCAGCACCAGTTCGAACCCCAACCTGTTGGTGGCGGCCTTCACCGGCGGCGGAGACCAGCACACGCTGATCGTGTTGAACCGATCCACCGTCCGCCAGAGAATATCCCTCACTTGGCCGGGCGCGGTATTCCGTTACCGGGAAACCGCCAGCCCGCAACTGGAGAACGCCGTCCAGCCGGCGCCCGCCGCGAAAGGCAACGTCTGGGAAGCGACCGTCGAACCAGGAGCCATCGTGACCCTGACCGGCGTGGAACTTGGGGTGTTATAGCCGACGATTATTTCAAAGCCTGAGCAGTTGAAACCACAGGCTTTGCACAACCGGACGCAGTCCGGGGCGGCTGCGGGTACCGGCGGCAGGCTTTATTGCAGATTGCCATTGTAATGGAAATAATGCCGTCATTCCCGCCGCGCACACCCTTTCCCCACGCCGTCTTCCGTTAGAAAAACTCAACGAATAGTTTAGAAAAAACGAGTTGTTTCTCCGATTATCGACCTTATAATTACATCAACAGCTTCTGAGGCTTTAACGGCGCCCAAATGCGCCGTATAGGAGAAAAAACTATGTCGTTTTTGTGGACCTGTCGAGGTCGAGGGAACCGCGCCGCGGTTCTTTTTTGCGCTCTCGCGTTGCTAGCCTTCCTGAGCCCGCGAGCAATGGCACAGGCAGTTGCCGTGGTCGAAGTGGACGGACACGTCTCCGACCCGACGGGCCAGGCCATCGTCGGCGCCCAAGTGAGAATCACCGAGACGGGCATGCACGAGGTGCACACGTCCGTCACGGACAACACGGGCCGCTTTGCCTTGCAGGAATTGCCCCCAGGCGCATACCGGCTGGAAGTTTCGTTTGCCGGTTTCAAGACCTATGTGCAAACCGGAATCGTCCTGCAAGTCGGCAGCAACCCGGGGATTAATGTGAGGATGCAGATCGGCGCGGTGACGGAAAGCGTCGAGGTGGTCAGCAACGCGGGCATGGTGGAGACCAAGGAAAGCACCATCGGCCAGGTGGTTGACCACGAGAGATTGATGGATCTGCCGATGAACGGCCGCAACCTCACCTCCCTGCTGGAGGTCACGGGCGCGGGCACGGCCACCATGACGCTGAACGGCGGCGATCTGACGGGCAGCAAGAACATTCAGGGTCCTGCCGGCGGTTCCGGCCAGTTTTCGGTGGCAGGCAGCCAGGCCAACGGAATCAATTACCTGCTGGACGGCGGCGACAACAACGACTCCTTCAGCAATGTGAACCTGCCGATTCCCTTTCCGGATGCCGTCCAGGAGTTCAACGTGCAGACCAGCGCCCTGCCGCCGCAATACGGATTGCACCCCGGCGGCGTGGTCAACATCGTGACCAAGTCCGGCGCCAACGCTTTCCACGGCGATTTATTCGAGTTCTTCCGCAACGGTGACCTCAATGGCCGGCAGAAGGGCGACGCTTATGGTTCGCAACCGGTGCGCGATTCTCTCAAGCGCAACCAGTTCGGCGGCACCGCGGGCGGCAGGGTCATCAAGGACAAGCTGTTCTTCTTCGGCGGCTATCAAGGCACCCGCCAGCGCAGCGACCCGGCCCAGAATACCGCGTACACAGCCACTGCGGCTGCGCTCACCGGCGATTTCAGCGTGCTCGACGGCGCCAAATCGGCGGGCGGCTGCCTGTCTGCGGCGAAAACTCTGAAGAGCCCGAGCGGTACTCCCTATCCCAACAACCAGATCCCGGTGTCCACCTTCGACCAGGCCGGGCTGAAACTGGCGTCCACTTATATCCCGATCTCCACCAGCCCTTGCGGGCTGTCCACCTTTGGCTACCTGGCCAATAACCCCGACGATCAATGGATTGGGCGCGTGGATTACATCGTCAGTTCCAAACAAACCTTTTACGCACGCTACTTTCTGTACGATTACCTGGCGGAGGTGCTTTTCGACGGCCATAACGCTCTGACCACCGGCACCTCGGGCAACAAAGACCGCGCGGAAACCATGACCATTGGCGACACCTACTCCCTTAGCCCCACGGCGGTCAACGCTCTCCACATGACCTTCGACCGGCGCCGGGACGACCGCGCCGATGCGCCCAATCTGTTCAGCCCCGATACTCTGGGTTCCAATATGTACGTTGCCATTCCGAACTACACGCAGCTCAGCGTGTCCGGTTACTCGGGCGGCGGCTTCAACGTCGGCTGCGGCACCTGCGCTCCCGCCGACTTCAACGTCAACACCTATCAGTTGGCCGACGATTTCACTCTTATCCGCGGCAAGCACCAGATCATGTTCGGCTTCGATGGCCGCAAAGACCAGTTCAACTCCGTCAACAATCAACAGTCCAACGGCCAGTTCACCTTCAACGGCACCTTCACCGGCGACGGCCTGGCGGACTTGCTGACCGGCCAGTACTCCGGCTTGACCGACGGCAACGTGATTTCCGACTACATGCGCCAGACAGTCATCGCCGCCTATGTACAGGATTCCTTCCATGCGTCGTCGCGGGTCACCATCAACTACGGCGTCCGCTGGGAGCCATCCGTGCCGTCCTACGATAAATACGGGCGAGGCAACCAATTCAGTTGGCCGTTGTTCCTGCAGAATTGGCACAGCACCGAATATCCCACCGCCCCGGCCGGCCTGGTCTTCTCCAAGGACTCTCAGGATTGCTGCGGCGACGCCTTCACGCAGTCGCACTGGGCCACCTTCTCGCCCAGGCTCGGCCTGGTATGGGACCCCAAGGGCGACGCCAAGCAGACCATCCGCGCTTCCTTCGCCATCATGCACGACACCACCGAGCTGTTCTACCCCGAGCGCTGGACCACCAACGCTCCCTACGTCTCTTCGGTAACGGTGGTTAGCGGAGCGGCTGGCGGCACGTTCTCCAGTCCGTTCCAAAACTACACGCTGAACGGCGTCAAGGGCGACCCGTTCCCCGGGAACCTTCTTTTCCCAACCCAGGGCGTCTACGTCAGCATACCGCCCAGCATGAAAGTGCAATACATGATGAATTACAACCTCAGTTACCAGCGCCAGCTCAAGAATGACTTGCTGGTGACGGTCAACTACCTGGGCAACCTCACGCGGCACATCTGGGGCTCGACCGATGTCAACTATTCCATGTACACCGGCTCCACGACGACCTCCACGGCAGCCAATGCCAACTCCCGCCGCCTCACCTACCTGACAAACCCCGCCACCGGCCAGTATTACGCCGACATCCAACAGAGCGACGACGGCGGCAACTCCGAGTACAACGGCCTCCTGGCCTCGCTCAACAAACGCTTTGCCCACCATTTTACGGTTTTGAGCAACTACACGTTGAGCCACTGCATCAGCTCCTGGGATTTCGCCGGAGAACTGGCGGGCGTGATTTACCAGAATCCGCTCAACCGGGCAACCGGCGAACGCGGCAATTGCGGTTACGACCACCGCCAGGTCTTCAACACCTCGATAGTGGCCGTCAGCCCCGGGATCGGCACCGGCGCCCTCAATCTCATCACTTCCGGATGGTCGCTGGCGCCGTCGGGCAGCCTGTGGACCGGCAACCCCATCCAGCTCAGCGATGGCGGCAAGGACATTTCGCTCAGCGGCCAGCTCCTCGACAGACCGAACGTGGTCTCGCCGAGCACGGTTTACCCGGCCACGAGGACGCTGGGCGATTGGTTCAATTCGTCGGCCTTCGCAGTCCAGCCGGCGGGGACCTTTGGCAACCTCGGACGGAATGCGGTCTATGGCCCCGGCGCCATCAATTGGGATATGGCCCTCAGCCGCCAGTTCCGGTTTAAGGAGCGGTGGAGACTTGACTTCAAAGCCGAGTTCTTCAACATCATGAACCACGCCAACTGGGGCAACCCGACCACCAGCAACACCAGCTCCACGTTTGGTGAGATCACCGGGTTCGGCGGACCGCGCAATATCCAGTTTTCGACGAAGCTTCTCTTCTAGTTCCTTATCTAGTACCCTCCCCATTGGGGGCCAGGCGAAGCCTGGCCCCCATTTTTTATCAGCTTCCCCCCTGCAACCCCGGCCCGCCCGCAACCGTCTGTTAGACTGAAAGTTATAATCCCCCCATGCATGTGCGAGTGCTGTTTTTCGGGATGCTCAAGGAACTGGTGGGCCGCCCGTCCGACGAAGCCGATTTTCCGCCGGGAGCCGATCTGCGCTCCGTCTTCGAATGCTATGCCACCCGCTATCCGCGCATGCGGGAATTGGCCGGCAGCATTGTAGTCGCCCGGAACCACGAGTTTGCGGAGATCTCCACGCCCCTGGCCGAAGGCGATGAAGTGGCCCTCCTGCCGCCCGTCTCGGGCGGCGCCGGCGCTTCTTCCCAGATCGCCGAAGCCGGCCATTACTTCGCTTTGACCCGCCATGCCATCGACACCCGCGCCCTGGCGGCCCGTCTGCTCACGGGCGCCGAGGGAGCGCTCGTCACCTTCGAAGGCACGGTCCGCAACCACACCAGCGGCCGCGCCACGCTGTGCCTGGACTACGAGTGCTATGAGCCCATGGCTCTCAAGATGATGGCGCGGATCGGACTCGATCTCGCCAGCTCGCGCGAGATCGAGCGCGTCGCCATGGTGCACCGCCTCGGCCGCATGCTCATCGGCGATACCAGCGTCGCCATCCTGGTGACCGCCGCGCACCGGCGCCCGGCGTTCGCGGCGGCGCTCGAAGCCATCGACCAGCTCAAGAAGCGCGTCCCCATCTGGAAGAAGGAGCACTTCCTCGACGGAGAAGTCTGGGTGGGAGGAGAGTGGGACCAAAATGTTCCGGTGGCCGGCTAGGGCTTGTCAGGAAATAACCGATTCAGCGGCCCGGGTTGTTTCGAAGCGAGCCCTGAGACACATTGGCGCGGCGATTCTGTGCGCGTTGGCGCTCACCGCCCAGACCACCGTCTTCAAGACCAAAGTGCAACTGGTCCACGTGATCGCGACGGTGAAGAACGCGGATGGCCAACCCGTGGGCGCGCTGGAGAAATCCGATTTCACCATCTCCGACAACGGCGTGCGCCAGGAGATCGCTTTCTTTCAGCGCACCACCGAGCAGGCGCTCTCCATCGTGCTGCTGATCGATACCAGCGGCTCCACGGCCAAGGACTTGAAGTACGAGACGGATTCCGCCGCCAAGTTCCTTCACGCGCTGCTCTCGGAGGGCAACCCGCAGGATGCCGTGGCGCTCTACAGCTTCAACTACGAGGTGCGCGAGGAGCACGGCTTCACCCGCAATTACGCGGCGCTCGAAAACCGTCTCAAGCTGCTCCACGGCGAGGCCGGCACTTCGCTCTACGACGCCATTCATCTGGCCGCGCGCTCTCTCGAACCGCGCGAAGGCCGCAAGGTGATCGTGGTTATCACCGACGGCGGCAACACCACCAGCAGCGTGGATATCCAGACCGCCCTGAAGGCAGCCCAGTTCGCCGACGCCGTCATCTATCCGGTGGTGGTGATCCCGATCACCAACGAGGCGGGCCGCAACACCGGCGGCGAACACTCCCTCATCTTCATGGCCCAGCGCACCGGCGGGCGAACATTTTTTCCCGACCCCGGCAAGCTCGACCGGGCCTTCGCCGACATCATCACCGAGTTGCGCACGCAATACCTTCTCAGCTTTTATCCGCAAGGCGTGCCGCTCACCAAGGACCCGTATCATAAACTGCAAGTGGCCACCACCTCGCCCGGTTTGCTTGTCTCCACTCGCGACGGCTATTATGGAGATGCGGAAGGCGCCGGATCGGCCGACGCGCGAACTACCGTGAGTCCCAACGGAAGAAAGAAGTGGCCTCAGCAGTGAGCGAATCACAACAAGCCGCAAAATCCGGGCGTGCGCCGGAACATACGTTCGAGGAAGCCAAATACCTCAAACAGTTGATTGAGAACTCCACCCCCATCCGCGTGAAGATGGAGGATGGCGAGGAAGTGGCGGGCACCATCGAGTATTACGACAAGTCCTTCATCCGCCTCACGCGCAAGGGCAAGCCCAATCTCTTCATCTTCAAGCACGACATCAAATACATCCAGGAAGAGGGTTAGCCCCGGGCGAGCGAATGCATCACCTGGAAACCGCCGCCGAGATCGCACGCGAAGCCGGCACGCTGCTTAGCAGCTACTACGAGCGCCGCGTGACCTACGAGACCAAGGGGGAATTCGACCTGGTCACGGAAGCCGACCGCGCCTCCGAAAAGCTGGTGGTGGAACGCTTGCGCTCGCACTTTCCCGCCCACGCCATCGTCGCTGAAGAAGGCGGCGGCTACGAGAGCTCATCCGACTATCGCTGGTTCGTCGATCCCCTGGACGGCACCACCAATTTCGCCCACGGTTTTCCCATGTTCTGCGTATCCATCGGCCTGGAACGCGCGGGCGAAGCCGTTGCGGGCGTGGTCTACGATCCCATCCACCAGGAGCTGTTCACCGCCGAACGCGGCTCCGGCGCGTTCCTCAATAACCATCGGGTCCGCGTCTCCGCCACCAAACGCCTGGCCGAAAGCCTGGCCTCCACCGGTTTCCCCAGCCGCAAGCGGCATCACAATATCAACATCTTTTTTTATTACCAGTTGGCCATGGCATCCCATGGCGTGCGGCGCACCGGCTCGGCCGCGCTGGATCTGGCGTACGTCTCCTGCGGCCGCCTGGACTTTTTCTGGGAGTTTGGGTTGAAATCCTGGGATATATCCGCCGGCACTCTGCTGGTCTCGGAAGCCGGCGGCCGCGTCAGCGACATGACCGGCGCGCCCCTCAACGTCACCACTTCCGACCACCTGCTGGCCGGAAATGGCGTGTTTCACGACGAAATTCTGGCAGTGTTCGCCGAGATCTTCCGCGGCCACCAGCGGATTCCGTTACCGCCGCTGACAAGCGCTGACTAAGGGTTCGTCCTTGCGCTTGCGCGTAGAATGGAAGGACACGCCGGCATGAGCATCCGTCCTTCCCCCGTTGACCCTGGCACCCCTCACACCGATTCGCCCGGCACACGCGCGCATCGCCGGCGCTGGCTCTGGGTTTTGGCCGCCGTTCCGGTGGTCGCCGCGCTCACGGC
>Ga0181530_10001870_pt1 | contig 25858 bp, 20 predicted proteins | sample PEATcosm2014_Bin_42_FD_119769 | JGI IMG/M metagenome (GOLD analysis project Ga0181530, IMG submission 119769) | Peatland microbial communities from MTU Mesocosm Facility, Houghton, MI, USA - PEATcosm2014_Bin10_60_metaG | ecosystem: Environmental > Terrestrial > Soil > Wetlands > Peat | place... | reverse complement strand
TTGACGATTAGGCAGCGTGCGAGGTCCGCAACAGGACTGAGATGGCGTCAAGCAGCAATGTTCCGTCGGATTGCAATTTCGCGAGTTTTCGTCGGCCTCGATTTTTCGACTTTTTCAACAAAATCCGCCGAGAGCGGACCTTCGCGTGACCATGACCGAAACCGCCGGAGTCAATCCAGAGCCGATCATCAGAACGCGAAAATCGATCCACGGCAGTCGACTACCGAGCTCGATGCCGCCCCCGCATCAGACCACGAATGGCGCGCGATCAACTTTTCTGCTGGATGCGCGACGGCCTGCGCGGCTTTCAATGGCTTTGGATCAATGCCGCGCGGCGAGCCAGGTCTTCCAACCTGGCGTATCGGGGAATGGCGGGTGTAAATTCGCCCGCGCATATTTCAGCCAATCTTTCCAACTCTGCCCCTCGTAAGGCCATTTCTCCAAGCCGATGCACCAGGCTGGCGGCTCCGCCTCGAGAAATGCTGCGAGGCGCTGATCGCGCGTAAGACAGCGCGGGACCGAGGTCCTGGCGTCATCCATCATCGCGGCGGTGTCGGTGAATACCGGCCACAGGCGACCCCGCCAAGGTTCGCTCCCGCCACCCGAGCTTCTCAGAAAAGCCGGACCGCCAGATTCGGTCAGCACCTGATTGCCATCGGGGCTGAAATGGGCGCGGAACATGCCACCAACATCGGTCAGAATGCGGAGCTGCTGCCCGGTCGCCGCATTCCAAAGCCGCGCCGTCGAATCTTCCGACGTCGTCAGAACTTGGCGCCCGTCGGGGCTGTAATCGAGGGCGTTGATGAAATGACCGTGCCCGACCAGGGTCAACACAGTATTCCCGGTCGCGGCGTCGAGGATGACCGCTTCCTCGCCGTAAGTCGGGACTACCGCGATGCGCCGGCCATCCGGGCTGTAGCGGACAACCTCGGTTCCTTGGGTCAGCACCCGTCGCGCCTGACCGGTGGCCACATCCCAGATCTTCGTCGCGCCATCGGTCGCGGCGACGATTTCCGTGCCGCCGGGGCTGAACGATGCGCTGTACGTATTCCGGTAACTCGATTTAATGCCCGACGGGTTGATGACCACCACGACCTTTCCGGTATCTACCTCCCAGACATAAAGGTCGTCGGCGGCCGCGTAGGCGAGCCTGCCATCCCGGCTGAGGCCGATGTCGGAAATCTCCTGCGCTGTTGGATTGACGGTCACATGACTCAGCTCGGTGCCGGTTTCGAGGTTCCACACTCGCACCGTGCCGTCGCCGACCTCGGTGACAAGCCGGGTCCCGTCGGGGTCGATATAGGCCCGGTCGACCGTCGGGCTGCTGTCATGCTTGGTATGCCCTCTGAGCGAGGCGACGAGGCTATTGTGCGTGTAGTCCCAGACCGTCACCGAATTATCGTCCTCGATCGCGACCAGCCAGACCGCTCCTTTGCGGACCGCTGGGGTGATGATTTTCTCCTGGAAGCGCGCGGGCGGCAGAATCTCGTTGGGTGCGATGGCGGCCCAAATGCGAGCCGTTCCGTCATCCGAGAGGGTTAGCAGTCGTTTCCCGTCGCCGAGGAAGTGGACATAGCGAACGGTGTCGCGATGGCCGTCGAGGACCGTGAGCAGCTCTCCGGTCGGAACGTCCCAGATCCGCGTAGTCTTGTCAGCGGACGCCGTCGCCAGCCACTTGCCGTCGGGCGAAAAGGCCGTCGCGTAGATGTTCGCTTGGGCGCGCTCGTGGCCCTTGATCGTCTCGCTCTCGGGATGCCGGACGCTGATCCGCCGACTGCTCGCGACGTCGTAGATGAAGGCGGTGGCATACTCCTGCCACACCATCTTTGAGCCGTCTGGGCTCACATTAAGACCGGCGAGAAAGCGGTCTTCGCCGGGGTCAATCTTGGCGATCACTTTGCCGGTCTTGCCGTCCCAGATAGTTCCCGTATTGCTGACGACGGTCGCGCCGTTGGCCGAGATGCGAAACTCGCTTCCTTTTTCCGTTGCGGCGCCATCTAGCGGGGTGACGGAACGCGGCAGGCCGGTGTCGGGGTCGAGTTCGGCGGCGGCCAGGGGATTGAGCACGGCATAACGGCCATCGGCGCTGAAGCTGCGGATCGAGCCGCCGAGATAGGCCTGCCACAACGCCCGCTCGGCGGCCGACAAATCCGCTTTTGCGCCGGTTATGGCTTCGACCGCCTCGACCGGAGCGCCCTTGCGGACGAGCAGGATGCGGTCGCCAGTTCTGGTGAGCACGCCGGCGAGCAGACCCTCACCAAAGGGCCCCAGCGTGGCCAGCAGGCGGTTGGTTTCGGTATCCCAAACCCGCAACGTGCGGTCTTGTTGCCGCGTCAGCACCCGGTTGCCGTCCGCGCTTTGGCTCATCGCCACGATCTTCGCGTCGGGCGCCGAGAACACGGCCACTTCCCGCAGCGTCGCGACGCTCTGATAGAGCGCGTCCTGCGCCTCGGTCACGAGCGGTCTGGTCACCCCGTTCTTCGGGTCGGGGAGCGCCTCCATCGCCAGCATCGCCGCGCTGCCTTGGTCCCCGGCCTCCGCGAGTTGCCGCGAGAGGTCGGCAAGAAAGCGCGATTGCGAGATCAGCGCCGTGTCGCGCTGCTCGACCGCGACCGCGCGCTGCCAGAAGGCGATTGCCGTTAGCACAATCGCGGCCGCCAATCCGGCAGCCAGGCTGCCGCTGAGGATCTTGCGGCGTTGCGTGGCCGCTTTGCGGCTCTCTGCGATAAAGGCCTGCGCCTCTTCGGTCGGCGGAGGCGCGCCGGCGGGCCGCGAGGCGATCCAGCGCTCTGCCTCTTCCAGCACCGGCGAGCGCAGCAGGAGGCCGCGCGGGCCCGGCCGCCCCGCCAAAGCCCAACGCCTGGCCTGTTCGCCGAACTCGGTATGCTTACGAACCCACTCGATGTCGGTTTCAAGTGCGTTGACCAGCAGGTTCAGGCTCTCGTCGAAGCGGCTGTCATCGTCGAAAAAGATGAAGTTGAGGCGGGCCAACTGCTCGGGTACGGCTTTGTCCTCAACGCGGCGGTAGACGATCGGTGCCAGCCGCTTGTTGAGCGAGGCGGCGAAACTGACCTCCCTTTGGCAAACACTAGACGTTACGGCGTCCGGGCTCAGCACAAACACAATGGTGTCGGCTTGCGCGATCAGCTCCTCGATGCGCCTCCACCAATCCTCAAGCGCAAAGATTTCGGTTCGGTCGATGAGCGGATCGAACCCCCGCGCCTCAAGTCCCGCTTCCAGCCGATCGGCGCAGGCCATATCTTTGCGCGAATAGGAAATGAAGATTTTAGCCTTGGACTGCGACTCGCCGCTTGCTGTCCCAGCATCTTCCAAAACCACGGTTCGGTTCCTTGCCATGTGCCGATGGGGTGGACGCAGGAGGGAGCGGCTTCCGGGCGGTGCGGTCAGAGTATAGCTCCGACACGCCAATAGTATTGGCTGCTTAGCGTCGGCTTCCGCCCGGTTGGGTCTTCCGAGGTGACGGTCAGCAGTGACCGAAAATGGGGCAAAAACAGTCCTAGAATTCGATCCTGATCATACCCCGTCGAACGCGCCCGGCGGCTCCGCGGTCACACCGTAGACGACGCGGTTGGTGCCACGGACTTCGGCGGCGACGCGGATCTCGGGTACAGCCTCACAGCACGCCCGCGACATCATTTTGGTGAAATCCGCGCCGACACAGAGGAGGCGGCAGGCGCGTTCCTTGGCCGCTCGCAGGCGAAGCCGTCGGCGAAATTGAGGCCGGCGGGGTGGAAGGCGCGTCCCCATTGCTCGTAGACTTGGCCGATGCGCCGTGCCGAATGGCCCCTTGGCGCAACATGCGGCCAGCGCGGGAGCCTCCTTGATGAACCTTGAGCCTTCCCCCCGGCAGCGCGAATTGATCGATCTTGCCCGCGGTCTGGCCCGCGAGCGCTTTGCCCCGCGCGCCGACCGCCACGACCGCGACGCGTCCTTTCCCTTCGACGACTATGCCGATCTCCGCAGCGAGGGGCTCCTCGGCCTGTGCGTGCCCGAACGCTACGGCCGGCTCGGGGCCGACTACGAAACCTACTGCCTGGTGGCGGAGCAGCTTGCGCAGGGCAATGCCTCGACGGCGCTCACCTTCAACATGCACTGCCTCACCATGCTGATGATGGGCTGGATCGCCGATAACATGGCGATGTCTTCCGCCACGCGTGAGCGCCACGAGCAACTCCGCGCCGTCAAGTTCCGCGAGGTCGTGGAGCAGGGCGCCTTCTACGGACAGCCCCACAGCGAGCCGGTGGAGCAGGGCGAGACCGATACCAGCCTCGCCGTGGGCGGCCGGCGCTTTGGCACCACCGCGCGGAAGGTGGATGGCGGCTATGTCGTCAACGGGCGGAAGTTTTTCGTCTCCTTGGGCGGCTGCGCCCCCTACTACGCCACCCCCGCCATTCGCCTTGGCGACGAGCCCTGGATCGAGCGCACCCTGTATCTCCAGATACCCAAGGACGCGCCGGGTGTGTCCTTCGCCGGCGACTGGGATCCGATGGGGATGCGCGCCACAGTCAGCCGCGACATGTTGCTTCAGGACGTTTTCGTTCCCGACGATTCGGAGGTGCTGCCGCCAGGCCTGTTCGGAGCCATGTACAACGCCTTCCCCCACCTCTTCTTGAGCTTCTCCGCGACCTTCCTCGGGCTCATGCAAGCAGCCCATGACGGGGCGATCGCATACCTGACCGGCGCGATGCCGGGCGCGCCGCCGCTGCATACCGAGGTCGCGGCGAAGGGGCCGGCGATAGCGGAGATGATCTTCGCGCTCGAGACCGCCCGCGCGATCTACTACCGCGCAATTTCAGAGGCCCAGGTCGATGCACCGCTGGAGGCGGTCCAGCGCGCCCGGGCGGCGCACGTCACCGTGCAACGCTCGGTCGTCGCGGTCACCCAGGAGGCGATCCGTGTCTGTGGCGGGCGGGGCTTCCTCAAGCGCTATCCGCTCGAGCGCTACGCACGCGACGCGCGGCCGCCGCGCTCATGCGCCCGTGGACTCAGGAGATTGCCATGCAGCAGACCTGGGAGGCCGCGCTTGGCTTGGACGGGCAGCGGGGCGGCGCCGCAGGGGCGTGACCGCGCTTCCGAGCAAAAGGTCGGAGTACGGCTGGCTCGCCATACTGGAGCGCCGCGCGGCCTGCGGTGTGGCGATAGGCTTTGGATCACGAGGCCTTTCGCAGCTTGTCCAACCCCTGCGCCAGGTCGGCGATCAGGTCTTGGGGGTCTTCGAGGCCGATATGAATGCGCACGCCGGGGCCTTCGGCGGCCCACTTCGTCGCGGTGCGGCTGCGCTCGGGATACATCGGCTGGATCAGGCTCTCGAACCCGCCCCAGCTCGCGCCGATGCCGAACAGGTCGAGCGCGTCGATCATCGCGTAGACTTGTTCCTTGGACACCGGTTTAAGGATCACCCCGAAAAGCCCTGATGCACCAAGGAAATCGCGTTTCCAGATCTTGTGGCCGGGGTCCTCCGGCAGCGCCGGGTAGAGCACGCGCGACACCTCGGCCCGGGTCTGCAGCCATTTGGCGACTTCCATCGCGTTGCGCTGGTGCCGCTCCAGCCGCGCCGACAGCGTGCGCATGCCGCGCAGCGCGAAGAACACGTCGTCCGGCCCGGCGCTGTGGCCGATCTGTGCCGTCGCCGAGCGCACCGGGAGGAAGGTCTCCTCGTTGCAGATCACCGCGCCGAGCATCACGTCGGAATGGCCGCAAATGTATTTGGTCGCGGCGTGGATCGACACGTCGACCCCGTGCTCGAACGAGCGGAACAGGTAGGGCGTGCCCCAGGTGTTGTCCATCAGCACCTTGGCGCCGTGACGATGCGCGACCGCGGCGATCGCCGGGATGTCCTGGATCTCGAAGGTGAGGGAGCCGGGCGACTCGCAATAGACCACCTTGGTGTTGGGCCGTATCAATTGGGCGATGGCCTCGCCGATCAGCGGGTCGTAATAGGCCGTCTCGACGCCGCATTTCTTGAGGATGCCCTCGCAGAAATTGCGCGCCGGGCCATAGGCGCTGTCGACCATCAGGCAGTGGTCGCCGACACCGAGCAGCGCCTGCAGCGGCGCCGTCACCGCGGCAAGCCCCGACGACATCAGCATGCCGCGATAGCCGCCCTCGATCTTCGCCAAGAGTTCTTCGAGCGGAAACGTGCCGGGCGTACCGTGGAGGCCGTAGCGCACGCCGGTGAACGGCGGCGCCGCGCGCTTCGCCTCCCACTCGGCCATGTTCTTCGAGAGGATCGTCGAGGCGTGGTAGACCGGCGGGTTGACGATGCCGAAATTGGCCTCGGGGTTGCGGCCGACATGGGTGAGCAGCGTGTCCTTGCGGTAATGGCGCGGCCGATTGTCGTTTTTCATCGTGGGCAACCCCTGGTCAGCGTCGGTGGCGGACATATTGCCGGTGCGAACGGCGGGACGCCAGCGCGGCCCTGGGTTATCTGAATTCCTCGCCGACGACGGGGCCGATCTCAACCTCATCATGGCGGTTGTCCGGGCTAATACCGGCCAGCAGTTCGTCAAGATCGTAACGCGGAAGGACGGTGTCCGATCGCCGGCCTTGTGGTCTTTCTCTTTTATGCTTCGACATGGACAGCCATTGACTTGTTAGGTGTCGATTTCGGAACCGATATCGCATATTCGGTACGCGCTCTAAAGTTCTCACATTCCAGCCGAGGAGGCAGGCGGTGCCAGACCCCGTGACCGTTATCCGCGAAGACGATCGCCCGGTCGTGCCGTTTCCCGGCGGCGCTACCTATCGCACGCTGATCGGCGACGATAATGGCGCGGACATTCCGATCCGCACCGGCATCCAGACCTCGCAACCCGGCTACGCGACGCGCGAGCACTCGCACCCCTATGTCGAGGTGCTGACCGTGCTCGAGGGGCGCGGCGAAGCCTGGCTCGATGGCGAGCCCGGCACGATCCGAATGGAGCCGGGGGTGACGATCTCGATCCCCGCCGGCCGCGTCCACGGCTTCCGCGTCCTGGGCGACCAGCAACTGGTGACTTACGGCATCCATACTTTCGGCAAGCGCATCGTCAATTACAAAGACCCAGCCGCCGGCTGATCCCAACAACCCAAGCAAGGAGAAAATCCATGGCCATCACGCGCATCGACGTTGGACAAGGGCCCGGCCCGCGTATGAGCCGCGCCGTTATTCACGACAATCGCGTCTTTCTCGCCGGGCTCACCGCCTCCGACGCCAGCCAGGACGTGCAGGGCCAGACCCGCCAGATCCTCGCCAAGATCGACGACTATTTGAAACAGGCCGGCACCAGCAAATCGAACCTCCTGACCGCCAATCTGTGGATCAAGGACATGGCGCTGTTCTCGCAGATGAACGAGGTGTGGAACGCATGGGTCGATCCGGCCAACCCGCCGTGCCGGGCCTGCGTGCGCGCCGACATGGCGCGACCGGAAATCCTGATCGAGATCATGGTGACCGCGGCGAAATAGCTCGGACGATCAGCGTGCGTCCTTCGAGGCCTCGCTAAGGCGAGGCGCCTCAGGATGAGGATTTTTCTTTATGTTATCCAAAAACGATCCTCATCCTGAGGAGCGCTCGGAGAGCGCGTCTCGAAGGACGCAGGGTGCCGATGCGGCCCCTTGGGCCGGCCCGCTCGCCGGCATCCGGGTCATCGACCTGACTCGGGTGCTGGCCGGCCCGTTCGCGACGCAGAGCCTCGGCGACCTCGGCGCCGAGGTGTTGAAGATCGAGCCGCCCGGCGGTGGTGACGAAACCCGGCATTTCCCGCCCTTTGTCGATGGCGAGAGCCACTATTTCCTCGGCATCAACCGCAACAAGAAGAGCCTCGTCGTCGACCTCCAGCAGGAAGCGGGCAAGGAGATCCTGCGCCGCCTGGTCGCGCAATCCGACATCCTGGTCGAAAACTACCGGCCTGGGGTGATGGACCGGCTCGGCCTCGGCTATGCCGCGCTCCGCGAGATCAACCCGCGCCTCATCTACTGCGCGATCAGCGGGTTCGGGCTCACCGGGCCGCTGCGCGACAAACCGTCCTTCGACATCGTGACCCAGGCGCTGTCGGGCGCGCTCAGCATCAACGGCGAGCGCGGCCATATGCCGGTCAAGCTCGGCATTCCGCTGGGCGACATGGTCGGCGGCGTGTTCGGGCCGATGGCGATCCTTGCCGCGTTGCACGAGCGCCACCGCACCGGCAAGGGGCGGCTGATCGACATCAGCCTCTACGACGGCCTCATCGGCATGCTCGGCTATTTCGCCCAGCTCGCCTTCATTACCGGCGAGGACCCGCCGCCGATGGGGTCGAGCCACCCGAATATCGTGCCCTATGGCAGCTTCCCAGCCTCGGACGGGTCGATCATCATCGCGGTCCTGTCGGAAAGTTTCTGGGGCAAATTGTGCGAGGCGCTGGAACGGCCCGACCTTGCCGCCGACCCGCGTTTCGCAACCCCGACCCTGCGCCGCGACCGGCGCGACGAGGTCGACGAGATCATCTCCGACATCACCCGCACCCGAACCGTCGCCGAATGGGAAAAGCGCCTGGCCGCCGCCGATGTGCCGCACGCGCCGGTGCTCGGCGTCACCGCCGCGCTCTCCCATCCGCACGCGGTGGCGCGAGAGATGGTCGCGACCGCCGAGCACGCGGCGATCGGCCCGATCAAGGTGGTCGGGCGCCCGATCAAGTTTCCCGGCGCGGCGCAGCCGCCGGTCACCGCGCCGCCGACCCTGGGTCAGCACACCGAGGCGATCCTGCGCGAGCGGCTCGGCTACAGCGCCGACGAGATCACGGGGCTGCGTCGGTCCGGGACTATCGACCGGAAGGCAAAGTCCTGAGCCGCCGCCAATTGGCGGCGAGATAGGCGATCACCCCCAGAACGCCCATTGCCGGCGGCACGGTCGCGAAGGCCTCGCCGGCGCCGGCGAACAGCGAACACAGCAACGCGCCGACAAAGCCCATTCCCATCTGCATCGCCCCCATCAGCGCCGAGGCCGACCCCGCGTTGCGCGGGAACAACCCCAACGCGGTCGTCGTCACCCCCGGCATGATGAACGCGAAACCGAGCATCCACAGACACATCGGCGCGATGACCTGCGCGATGCCGAGGCCGAGCAGCCGCAGCCCGAGGGCCAGCGCGATCGCCGCCGCGAAGACCATCAGCGCGCCGGCCAGCACCAGCCGCGACATCGTGAAGAAATGCAGCAGCCGATTGGTCACCAGCGAACCGACAAGGTAGGACAGCATCAAGGTCGCGGTGACGAGGCCGAACAGCGGGCTCGACAGTCCGAGCTTTCCCATCAGCACAAACGGCGCCAGCGTCTGCGAGGCGTAAAACCCGCCGACCGCCAGCGAGGTCAACACGACCTGGCCCATGAAGTCGCGCGACGTCAGCAGCATTGTGTAGTTGACGGCCAGGGAGCGCAGCTTGGTCGCCCGCGGGTCGCGCCGCTCGTTGGTCTCGGGAAACCACCAGACCAGTGCGAGCAACAGCGCGCCATACCCCGCCAGCAGCATGAACAGCACGCGCCAGCTCGTCACCGTGATCAGCGTGCCGCCGATAATCGGCGCGGCCGCCGGCGCGATGCTGAGAATGAGGCTCATCAGCGAGATGATCCGCGCCGCGCCGCTGCCGGCGAAGCGGTCGACCACCATGACACGCGACAGCGCGACGCCGCCGCAGGCGCCGACCCCCTGCACAAGACGCCCGCCGATCAGCGCCGTCACCGAGGGGGAGGCGGCGCACAGCGCCGAGCCGAGCACATAGAGGCTCAGGCAGACGAGCATCACCGGACGCCGGCCGAACCGGTCGGACAGCGGGCCGCAGATCAGTTGCGCCGCGGCGAAACCGAACAGATAGACGGTGATCGTCGCCCGGATCGCGTGCTCGTTGGTATGGAGCGCGCCGATCAGCAGCGTCATCGCCGGCGTGTAGAGGCTCATCGACAGCGGCCCGACCGCGATCAGCAGCGCGCCGACGATCGTCATCCTGAGCGGGGTCAGTTCCGCGACCGGGGACGATGTCGCATCGGTACGTTGCGCCGCACCATCGCGGCGCCGGTAAAGCCATCGAAGTGACGGCCGCTCCCACGTCAGCAGACTCAATTGACCCACTCCGCCAGCGATCATGCGATCCAGCGGAAATATAGTTAGGTCAGCTTACATTCCGTTCAGCGATTTTCGCAGTGCACAATTGCGGGATAACCCCCACCCCAACCCTCCCCGCAAGCGGGGGAGGGGGTTCGTCTGTGGCGATGGCCATCTCCCTCCCCCGCTTGCGGGGGAGGGCCGGGGTGGGGGCAGGCGGGTGCGGCTCTTACTCTGTCGGTTACGGGTGCTTGAAGCGGGTGACGAGACCCGCCGAGCCCTTCACGTGACTGTTTGGGCCGGCCCCGAGCACCGCGGCCAGCTCCTCGCGCGTCATGCCCGGCTTCAGCTCCGGCGCCTTCGGATCGAGATCGGTGGCGATCAAGGTGAAGGTGTAGTGGTGCCAATCGGTGCCTGGCGGTGTCCCCGGCCCCCAATAGGTGTTCTTCTCCATCGTGCTCTTGCCGCCGACGAATTTCTCGGAGGGCTGGCTGAGCTCGCCCTCGGCGAAGCTCGTCACCGACGCGGGGATGCCATAGAGCACCATGTGCGACACGCCGGCCGGGGCGCGTCCTTCGGGGTCGAACAGCAGCAGCGCGAAACTCTTGGTCCCATCCGGCACGCCGGACCAGGCGAGCGGCGGCGAGATGTTCTCGCCGACGCAATTGGGGCTTCTCTGCTTGTCGGCGCAGGCATTTTTGATCGCCAGCGTGCCGTTGTCCTGAATCTGCGGCGACGTCAGCGTGAGCACATCGGCCCGCGCGACCGGGCCGGCGCAGACCAGCACCGTAACCAACCCGCCTGCCAGCAGGACGCTTCCGAGACCATACTTCATAGCGTGTCCTCCCTTTATCGTTTCCAGCTATTCGGCTGCGTGCGCCGCGGCGAACGCCGGCAGCTCGGCGCGCTCCGGCGCGGCCATCGGCTGCGGCCACCATTTGTCTTCCCACTCGCCGTGGATCTGCTGCAGCCGCGGCATCACCCGCTCGGCGAAGAGCTTGGTGTTGTACTTGGCCAGCTCCTTGTTCATGTTGCCGAACTGCAAGAGCATCATCAGATGACCGACATTGAGGCTGGTCGCGACCGTGGTCAGCTGTTCTACAACCTCGTCCGGCGAGCCGACGATCACATAGCCGCGATCGACGATGTCCTTCATCTCGGTCGTCGAGCGCGCGGCCTGGCGAGCGTTGAGGCTGGCGGCGCGGCCGATCTGGCCCTGGATGCCGGCGCGCTGCGTCGCCTCGGTGATATAGCCCGGCGGCATCGCCCATTTCGGATCGACGCGCAGGCATCTTCCGTAAAAATACTCGGCCGGCTCGGCGTAGAGCTCCATCGCCTGCTCGCGACTTTCCGCGACCCCGACGAATTGCAGGAAGCCGGCGCGGTACGGGTTCATGTCCTTGCCGAGACGCTTCATCTCGTCCCAGAACCCGGTCATCGTCGCCTGGCCGTCCTTGTAGCCGAAATACGAGAGGTAGGCGTAGACGTAGTCCATCTTCGCGCACCACTGCCAAGTCTCGACCGAGCCGCCGCCCGGGATCCACACCGGCGGGTGCGGCTTCTGCACCGGGCGCGGCCAGATGTTGACATAGCGCTGCTGGTTGAAGCGGCCGTTGAACGCGAAAGTATCGGGCGCGGTCCACGCCTTCATCACCAGATCGTGCGCCTCGAGGTAGCGCTCGCGCAGCATCGACGGGTTCTGGCCATAGGCGAAACACGTGTCCATCGGCGTGCCGACGGGGAAGCCGGCGATGAGCCGACCGCCCGAGATCACATCGATCATCGCGAATTCTTCGGCGACCCGCGTGGGCGGGTTGTAGAGCGCCAGGGAATTGCCCATCACGCAGATAGCGGTGTCGGTGGTCCGCCGCGCGAGCGACGAGGCGATCAAATTCGGCGACGGCATCAACCCATAGCCGTTCGAATGGTGCTCGTTGACGCAAATCGCGTCGAACCCGCATTCGGCGGCATATTCGAGCTCATCCATGAAGTCGTTGTACATGTGATGCGCCCGACGCGGGTCAAACAAGGTCGAATGGATGTCGACCCAGACCGAGGGATGCTTCTCGCGGAAATCATCCGGCAGCTCGGTGTAGGGCATCAGATGGAACCACATCAGCTTCATGGCCGAACTCCTTTATGTGTTCGCTTCCCGGCGAAAGCCGGGACCTACGTACTCACCATCTCGGGCACCGAAAAGTGGATCCCGGCTTTCGCCGGGAAGCGAAGTGGATATTACTTGGTCATCTTGGCGAACGCCTCGGACACTTTGAGGGGCCGGTAGGTATCGACGCCGATCCCGGTCCAGCGGCGCATGTCGCCGGGTTTGCGTTTGGCGTTGAACGCGGCGCGGGCTTCCTCGGTGGCGCCGTGCAGAATGCCTTGCGGGGTGAAGCTGAAGCCGCCCGGCCGCCGCCCGCCGGGGTCGTCGTTGGCGTGGCTGAGGATCACCTCGTCCATGTCGATGTTGCGGTGGTAGCTCGGCAGCTCCTCGGCCTCGAGGTCGGCGACCGCGATCTGCGGCACAAAGCTGACCACGACAAACCCTTCCGCCTCGAACGTCGCCCAGGACGACGGCGCGAGGTGGATGCGGTTCGACATGATGGGCAGGATGCTCATGACGTTGAACTTGTAGGGGAAGAGATCGCCCTTCCAGCCGACCGTCTTGAGCGGGTCGTTCTTGTACCAGATCGAGGTGTGGCCGCCGCCGGCCTTGATCCGCACCTCGTATTCGCTCTCCGGGGCCCGCCCGTAATCGACCACATCGGGCACGTCGAGCATCGTCGGGTCGATCGGCGTGTGGCGGCCGACCTGCTCGTGCTCGCAGAGCCGGATCGGCTGCGGCGACTCGACGACCAGCAGCAGGCTATCCCCGGCATCGGGCATGTGACGGTAGGTCGTCGATTTCGGCAGCATCACATAATCGCCCGGCGCGTAGCGGATCGGGCCGAACTCGGTCGCGAACACGCCGGTGCCGCGGTGGGCGAAGTAGAGGAGGTCGCCGTCGAGGTTGCGGAAGCGATAGGGCATCGCCTCGCGCCGCCGGCTGATCGCGACCGCGACATCGTCGTTCGACAGCAGCACCTGCCACGCGCCACGCGCATCCGTGGCGTCGCCCGAGACGACATCGGCGCTGTCGATCTCGCGCCTTCGGTAGTCGCCCTCGACGCGCACGACCTCGTTGGGGCCGCTCTCGCGATAGATCATCGCCACCGGCCCGGCAAACCCGTGGCGGCTCAGGTGCTCCTCGCGCAATTCGCCGAGCCCGATCCGCGCCTGGCGGACAAAACGGCCGCGGGTGAAATGGATCCAGGAGCGCATCATCGCAGGTCCTCCCCGAACAGCTCCGGCAACTCTGTCATTGCGAGCGCTGCGAAGCAATCTCGTGCGGACTAACCCGTGCCGTTTGGCTTGGTTCTTGCGGTTATTGCGAGGCCGGCGGCGATGCGGTTGCCGGCAATGCTGGTTCAACGCGGAGCCGAATATGCCGAAGAAGCCCTTCCATCTCGCGTGGTTCACCAATTTTACCGCCGGAAACTGGGATGGCACCTTCTCCCACGGCGGGTCGCCGTGGGATGGCAGGTTCTTCGTCGATATGGCGCAAGCCCTGGAACGGGCCTGTTTCGACTATGTGATCTATGAGGACAAGCTGTTGGTGCCCGAAGCCCATCGCGGCTCGGCCGAGACCACACTGAAATACGCCCAGCAGGTGCCCAAGCACGACCCGGTGCCGCTGGCGACGATGGTCGCCGCGATGACGTCGCGGATCGGCGTGGTCCCGACGATGTCGACCCTGGCGTGGCCGCCCTTCATGCTCGCGCGGGCCTCGGCCACGATCGACCACATCTCCGGCGGCCGGTTCGGCTGGAACATCGTGACCAGCGGCGAGGACCTCGCGGCGCAGAATTTCGGGATGGACGTGCTGCCGCCGCGCGAGGTGCGCTACGCGATGGCCGATGAGTACATGGAAATCGTCAACCGGTTGTTCGACTCGTGGGAACCGGACGCGGTGGTCAAGGACCGCGCGCGCGGCGTCTACGCCGACCACACCAAGGTGCATCCGATCCACTTCAAGGGCGAGTTCTTCAAGGTCCGCGGCCCGCTCAACACCGCGCCGTCGCCGCAGGGGCGGCCAACCTATGTTCAGGCGGGCGGCTCGCCGCGCGGCCGCGACTTTGCCGCCAAACACGCCGACTCGATCATCGCGACCGCCAACCAGATCGGCGGCATGAAGGAATTCCGCGACGACGTGCGCGCCCGCGCCGCCAAGCTCGGCCGAAACCCCGACGACATCAAAATCCTCTATCTGATCTATCCGTTCCTCGGCGAGACCCGGGAGGACGCCAAAGAGCAGCACCGGCGGCTGGTCAACGATCCGAGCTATGTCGAGGCGGCGATCGCCGGCATCGGCCAGATCACCGATATCGATTTCTCGCCTTACGATCTGGACAAGCCGTTGCCAAAGCTGACCACCAATGGCGAATCGGGCGCGCTCGACAAGTTCCAGCAATGGGGCAGCGGCAAGACGCTGCGGCAGCTTGCCTCGGAGCGCTACGACAACGGCCTCGACCTGATCGGCACCCCGGACGAGGTCGCCGCCCGCATGGGCGAGGCGATCGACGAGATCGGCGGCGACGGCTTCCTGATCAGCACGCCGCTCCAGCGCATCAGCCGGCGCTTTATCAACGAGGTTTGCGAAGGCCTCGTCCCGGCGCTGCAACGCCGTGGTTTGATGCGAACCGCCTATACCCGATCGACGCTGCGCGAGACGCTACGCGAATTTTGATCGCCGCACCGTCACGGTCTGGGATTACCCCGTTTCAGTCGTTGCCTGGGTGATCGGGATATCCATACGCGTGGAAATTGGCCGTTCGCCGCTTTGGTCTCAACGCGCTACCGGCAAAAAGTCGGTGGTTGCGGCGGCACGCTCCTTGCGGTCAAGGAAGCGCAGATACAGGTTATTCGGCTCCAACTGTAAGGCCGAGTTGAGTGCTGAACGAGCGGCGGTCGCGTCCCCGTCCACCGTGGCTTCGTGCTCGTCCCAAATGTCGTTGACCACGTTGCGGGCCACGTCCAGCTGTCGGTCTTCAGAAGAACTAATTGTTAAATAACGTTCCACAGGCTCGCGCAGTCGCTTCAGGTCCTCCACGCGAACCGGCTCCATCGGATAGAAGTTGTAGTATTCAATCCGTGGTCTGTCGTCGGTGAGACTCGGCGTGTCGCTGAGATACGCCGCGAGCGTTTCATCCGCCGCGACGAAAGTCGCTAGCAGGTGTTCGGGAGAACTTATCCCGATCGCGGTGAGATCATCCGCCACCGCGGGCGCAGACATGCGCCGAGCAAGCACATCGCGATCAATTTGCAACGGCTCATCGGAGGCGATCGCCACACCCTCCATTCTGTCGGGCAACCACAAGGATACGTGCTTAAATTGTCGCAGCATGGCCTTGAGTATCATTTTTGACAGAACACCGCGTCCGATATCGAGAGGCACCCATTGGGCAAGAACAGCCCCCGGGCGCATCCTCAGCTTTGCCAGCGCATAAAATTCCTCGGTATAGAGATTGACCACGCCGGCATCGTGCGGAGGCGGGGGTTCGAGGGTAATCACGTCGAAGGTATTTTGTGTGCCGAGGAGGTAATTTCGCCCATCCGCCACGACCCTGTGCACCTTGGGGTTCTCATAAAAGCGCTGATTGATGGGGACAAAATAGCGGGCAAAGTCGAACACCGCCGGCGCCAAATCGACGGCGTAGATGGATCGCAACTCCGCGTGGGTGGTTACGGCACCGACCGTGGTTCCGGTCCCGATACAAATGACGGCGGCTGTCTCGGAAGGGCCGCTATGGAGGAGGACGGGATAGTGCCCCATGGCGGCCATGTAGCGTCTCCCCTCAGGGCGATTGCTGGCATAACTCTTTGAATTCACCACAAGCTGTTGGTACTTCCCGGCCGCCTCGTCGTCGTACTGCAGCACGGCGAAGGTTGCTTCCCTGGACTCCCGCAGTTCCAGAACTTTAGCACCGTTAAACGCCGTCAACTGCCGTTCCAGGTAATGGGAACCAAATAGCAGGAACGATACTACGACGACACTCAGGGCCATTGCTTCTGGCCGCCACAGGCTTGTCAGAAGGCCGGGCCCCGACGCTGCAATCGTGACGAAGAGAACGATGTTCATGAAGATCAGGGCGGTCAGCGCCCACTGACTACCGAGATAGGGGATGAGGACAAATCCCGCTGTCAGCGACCCCAAGACACCGCCAATGGTGTTTACGGCGTAGAGCGCGCCAATCCTGCGCCCTAAACCGCTCATCCGCGTCACCGTCAACTCACTGGCGAGGGGAAAACTGATGCCGATAAGGGTGGTTGGTAACAGCAGGGCTACGACACACGTGAAAAAGAATGAGACGTCATCTCCCAGGAGCATCCGTGCTCGGGCCGGAACAAGTGCCGCGGTGATTGGCGACAACAATGAATGAAACGTGCCGGCTTTACCGAGTATCGCAAGGGTCAGCGTCGCGGCAACCGCGATTCCGAGTTGGGTGAGGGCAAAGTAGCGAAGCAAATGATCCTTGTGAGGCGCAAGAAATTTAGCGCACACGAAGGCCCCGATCACCAGCCCGAACAGGTATGTGCCGAGCATCCCGGAGAATGCATAAACACTAGAGGTGCTGATGTTGGTCAGGAAGCGGAACCAGACAACCTCGTAGGCGATGGAAACAAAGCCAGAGCAGGCGAAAAGCCAAATCAACAGAGTTGCCGCGTCACCCTCTGAGCTCGTCCCGTGTACCGACTTTGGTTTTTGTTCTTCCACCGCCAAGGGGTGTTCGTAGCGCGCCGCAATCAGACCAAAGCCGCCGACGCAAACGTACACGAGCGATGCGAATAAGCTCGATCCGGTTATCCCCAATAACCCGATGAGGATGAAGCCCGCGGCCAATGTGCCAATGGCTGCCCCCAGGGTGTTGAACCCGTAAAGGAGACCGACCTGATTTGCCAGTTCCGTCTGGGAACGAGTGAGAAATTTCACGAGGAAAGGCAGCGTCGCTCCCATCAAAATCGTCGGCAGCGATAAAGTGACGAGTGCCAGGAAGACAATAAGAGGCAGCCGGGCGGAGGAGTCCAGGTCCAGCATTGGCGACAGCCAGCCCGCCCAAATGGACCAATGTGATAAAAACGCTGTAACGGCTAATGAGACCAGCGCGAGGATGAGTTCCAGAAATCCGTAGACCCTAAGGGGGCGCGTAACAGCATCGGCGGCCCGACCCCCGAAAATGCTGCCGACGGAAAGGCCAAAAAAGAAGCTGGCGACAGTAATACTTACCGACAATGTCGTGCTTCCCAGCACAAACTGTAGTTGCTTGAACCAGACGACTTGTAGAATTAGGGACGCCGCACCTGACGTGAAAAATATGGCGGTAACTAATGCCCTGAGCGCAGCGCTGACCACATCCGGAATGCCATGGATCGCACTCATCGAAAGAACGGACTGAGGATTAATGCCGCGTTCTGGTTTCATCTGCGCTTTCACCTTTAATCTACGACTCAATGCCGCTCTTGATCGGCATTGCTCGCTCAGCGGGTTGAGTGAAGGCGAGCCGGGCAAGGCCACTGGTCGAGATGGTGAGCAAACTCCAGCTCCCGGGCAGGATCGGGTTACCCTTGAGTATGCGGAGTTGGCGATACGATATGGTTAACAGGCTCAGCACTGCGAAGCGGAAGTCTCATCGGGTACGCGAGGCGCGACCGGCGGTGCGGCGCCGGGCCGGCGGGGTTGCCGGCGATATTACCGCTGGTCCGCCAGCCGCGGAGCTTCGCAAAATGCCCCGGCGGTCCTATTGTAGCCGCGACCGCGACGGCTCAAAAGTCGGGCACACGGCGCCGGCTCATTGCTGGCATCCTGCCTTGCCAACCCTAACTCGGAGGACGCGTCGATGATCTACGAAGTCCGCACCTATACGCTGCGCACGGGCGCCGTGGCCGAATTCGAGGAGCGCTATGAAAAGCGCCTGCCGGCCCGCTTGAAGCATTCCAAGCTCGGCGCCTTCTGGCACACCGAGTTCGGCCCGCTCAACCAGGTCATCCACGTCTATCCCTATGACAGCTTGGAGCAGCGCACTGCGGTCCGCGCGGCGCTGGCCAAAGATCCCGAACGGAACGCGCTTCCCGGCGGCCAGGACCTGATCGTCGCGCAGGAATCCGAGATCATGAACCCGGCGCCGTTCATGCACGCGCTCGGCAGTCGCGACTACGGCACCGGCAACGTCTATGAGATGCGCACCTACACCTACGCGCCGGGCGACCTCCCGAAGGTGCTGGACGCGTGGGCCAAGGCTGTCCCGGCGCGCGAGGAGCTCTCGCCTTTGGCGGCGTGCTGGACCAGCGAGCTCGGTGGGCTCAACAAGTTCATCCACACCTGGGTGTACAAGGACCTCGCCGAGCGCGACCGCGTGCGCGCAGCGTCGCGTGCGCCCGGCCGTGCCTGGCCGCCGCAAAGCGGAGTGCGGCCGGTCCGGCAGGAAAACAAGCTGCTGATCCCGGCCTCGTTCTCGCCGGTCCGCTAGTTTGGCCAGGGGCGCGATCGGGGATGGGTCGCGCCCTTCGACCATCGGCAACATCAGGGGATACCAGCCAATGAAGCGCCGCGATGTTCTGAAATCCGGGCTGGCGGGGGCGGTGGCGCTGGCCATGCCGCGCCTTGCCCGGGCCGAGGCCCAGAGCACGATCACCTTTGTGCCGCACGCCGACCTCGCCTCGCTCGATCCGGTGTGGACGACGGCCGACATCACCCGCAACTTCGCGCTGGCGGTATACGACACGCTCTACGGCTTTGACGCCGCGTTCAATGTCCAGCCCCAGATGGCCGCCGGCCACACCGTCGCCGACGACGCCAAGCAGTGGGAGATTACGCTGCGCGACGGGCTCAAATTCCACGACGGCACCCCGGTGCTGGCGCGCGACTGCGTCGCCACGATCCAGCGCTGGGGCAAGCGCGACGCGATGGGAACCGCGCTGATGGCGCGCACCGACGAGGTCTCCGCGCCATCGGACAAGGTGATCCGCTTTCGCCTCAAAACCCCGTTCCCGTTGCTCAGCTACGCGCTCGGCCAGGTGTATTGCGCGATCATGCCCGAGCGGCTGGCCCAGATTGACGCCAACACGCAGGTCACCGAGGCGATGGGCAGCGGCCCGTTCAAGTTTGTCGCCGCCGAGCGCGTCCCAGGCCAGCGCGTCGTCTTCCAGAAGAACGCCGATTACCTCCCGCGCGACGGCGGCAAGCCGAGCTTCAACGCGGGTCCCAAGATCGTCAACGTCGAGCGCGTGGTGTGGAACTTCCTGCCCGACCCCGGCACCGCCGCCGCGGCGTTGCAGCAGGGCGAGGTGGATTGGTGGGAGAACCCGCCGATCGACCTGGTGCCGCAGCTCAAGAGCGATCCGAACCTGGTGGTCACGGTCAAGGACAGCACCGGCGAGATCGGCTGCCTGCGCTTCAACCAGCTGTTCCCGCCGTTCGACAAGCCGGCGGTGCGCCGCGCGGTGCTCTCGGCGATCGACCAGAAGGATGTCATCACCGCCTTCGCCGGCGCCGTGCCGAGCATCATGAAGACCGATGTCGGGCTGTTCGTGCCGGGGACCCCGCTGGCCAGCGATGTCGGGGTCGAGATCACCCGCGGCCCGAAGGACTACGCCAAGATCAAGCAGGATCTGGCGGCGGCCGGGTATAATGGCGAGAAGATCGTGGTCCTCGCCGCGACCACGATCCCCTCGATCTGGGCCGAGGCGTCGGTCGCCAGCGATGTCCTGCAGAAGATCGGCATGAACGTCGACCTGCAAGCGCTCGAATGGGGCGCGGTGGTGTCGCGCCGTGCCGTCAGGGAGCCGCCCGACCATGGCGGCTGGAACATTTTCTACACCTATCTCGGCGGCTTCGGAAACATCTCGCCCGGGCCCAACATCGCGATCCGCGGCAGCGGCGCCAATTCCTGGTTCGGCTGGCCGACCGATCCCGAGATGGAAGCGCTGCGCGACCAATGGTTCGCCGCGGCGGATCTCGCGACGCAGCAGAAAATCTGCCGTGATATGCAGGCGCACTTCTGGCAGAACCCCGGCTATGTGCCGCTCGGCATGTACGACCAGCCGACCGCCTTCCACAACTACTTGCAGGACGTGCATGACGGCTGGCCGCAATTCTATGGGGTGAAGCGGGTCTGAGCCGCCCCGCTCTGCGCCCGCCCGGAAAGGTCTCGCCATGCCCGTAGAGATGATCGGCTGGATCGCGTCGCGGGTGTCGTCGGAGATCATTCCGCCGTCCGGGCCGCCGTTCGACGCGGCGGTGATCGCCGAGACGGCGCGCATTCACGAGCGGGCCGGCTTCGACCGCGTGCTGATCGGCTATTTCTCGGATGCGCCCGACGGGTTCTTGGTCGGCGCGCACGCCGCGTCGGTCACCGAGCGGCTGGGGTTCCTCCTGGCGCATCGGCCGGGGTTCGTCGCGCCGCCGGTGGCCGCGCGCAAGCTGGCGACCTTGGACCAGCTGAGCGATGGCCGGCTGGCGGTGCACATCATCACCGGCGGGAGCGACGCCGATCAGGCCAAGGACGGCGATTGGACCGACCCCGAGACCCGCTATCGCCGGTCGGGCGAGTACATCTCCTTGCTGCGCAAGGTGTGGACCGAGCCGGCGCCGTTCGACCACGCGGGCGAATTCTACCGCACCCGGGGAACCCATGCGGAAATCCGCTGCCGGCAACAGCCGTGCATCCCGATTTACGGCGGCGGCGGGTCGGACGCGGCGATCCGCGCGCTGGCGCCGCAGGTCGATGTCTTCATGCTGTGGGGCGAGCCGCTCAAGGACACCGCGCTGTTCATGGATCGCGTGCGACGGGAGGCCGCGCTCTCCGGCCGCGACCCGGCCTTCAGCCTCTCGACGCGCCCGATCCTGGCCGCGACCGAAGGCCAGGCCTGGGATCGCGCCAGGGCCATCCTCGACCGCGTGTTGGCCAATCGTGGCGGTGCGCCGGCGCCAACGCGCCAAAACGTCGGCTCCCAGCGCCTGTTGCAAGCCGCCGCGGCAGCCGAGGTGCACGACACCTGCCTGTGGACGCCGCTCGCCGCTGCGACCGGCGCGCAGGGCAACTCGACGGCCCTGGTCGGCACCCCCGAAACGGTCGCCAAGGCGATGCTCGAATACTACAAGCTCGGCGCGACCAGCCTGTTGATCCGCGGCTACGATCCGCGGCCCGACGCCGTGCAATACGGCGAGGAACTGATCCCGCGCCTGCGCGAGCTGGTGGCGGACCATGACGCCAAGAGCGGCGCCCGCCGCGTCGAGAGGGCGCACGCCGGCTGAGCTCCGGCGAGGACCGCCGCCACGGGGATGACATGCTGCGCGTGGCAAGCCCTCGCGGCGGCTTTTGACCCGAAAGGGTCTACAGGTATCAAGTCCGCCGCTGTCTCTTAATGCCCCATTTGAGACCTTCGCACGCTCAAACGGGAGGTCGGTATGACGCAAAACCGTCGCGTTCGTGACGGCGTGGCTGTGCACCCTGTCGGCTGGCTCGATTATCGGCTGCCTGTTACAGTCGGCACCGAGCGTGGTCCGCGCGCGTGCGGCCGCGCATTGAGGGAGGCCGACATGTCGCGCTCCGGGATGGTGCTGTCGCTGATCGTCACCGTTGCCGTCGCGCTGGCGCCGGCTGCGTTGGCCCAGGACGGCGGCCAGCCTGCGTCGGTGGCCACCTCGTGGCTCGTGAGGGGCAACGCGACGGCCGCCGGCAGTTTTCTCGGCACCACCAACAGCCAACCCATCATCTTCAGGACGGCCGGCAAGGAGGCGATGCGGATCGTGCCGGACGGCTTCATCGGTATCGGCACCTCTGCACCAAGCGCGCCGCTGACTGTCAGCCAGAATGACGCAAGCCAAGGCAACGGGATCGTCGCAACGACCGCCGGAAACTTTGCCGCCGGCCTCTTTGCCACCGGCAGTGGCAATCAAGGCTATGGCGTTTACGCCGTGTCCTCAGGCACCGGCGGCGTCGCGCTCCAGGGTTACAACACCGCTAGTACCGGCAACGCCGGCAATTTCTACATGGACAATCCAAACATCCCCGACAGCGGCGGCGACGCCGATGGCGGTGCTGACGCCGTGGTTGCCGTCGCCAACGCCGGCGGCCCGGGCTCGACCCTCGGATACTATGGCCATGCCGGCGCTTTTTTTGAGAATAACGGAAGCAATCGGAGCTCTACCTTATACGCCCAGAGCAGTGGTGCGAATGCCGCGGTGTTCGGCTACGCCCCGACCAGTGGCGTGGGCGTCAAGGGCGAGACTTACAGCGGGGTTGGCGTGTGGGGCCAATCAGACGGAGAAGGTTTCGTTGCCTATTTCAATTCCACCGCCACGGGGGGCTCTTGCGTATACGTTGGCGGTACCGGCTGGGACTGCTCGGCCAATGACAGTCTAATGAAGAAGCATGCCGAGGCGGTCGATCCGCGACGTGTCTTGCGGCAATTGGCGGCGATGCCGGTGTCTTATTACGGGATGGTGGGGCAGCGCGATCCGGCGGTGCGCTATCTCGGCCCAAGCGCCGAGGACTTCAAGACCGCCTTCGACCTCGGCCCCAATGACACGACGATCAACACCGCCAACGCGGAGGGCGTCGCGCTGGTCGCGATCCAGGGCCTCTACCGCGAGCTCGAGGCGCGCGACGCGAAGATCGCCGCGCTGGAGGCCGAGAACAAGGCGCTGAAGGCTGATTTCGGCGCTCGCCTCGCGGCGCTCGAACAGCGGCTCGGCGCGGGTTCGTACCAAGCTGCCCTGGTGCCCCGCTCGCAACCATAAAGCAGGCTCCTCGGAACACCCATCCAGTCGCTCTGCCGAACGACCGAAATCGGCGCGAAGGCGCCATCACGGGGGGCCTTGAGGAGGAGCACACTCCCTCCCAAAGCGGAGGCAATGCCCTCGCAATCCGCGCAAGAAGCGCCGCTAAAATCGCCACAATCGTGGGGCATACTTGTGAGCGAGGGATGAAGCGATCGGCGAAGGGCAATATCGCGGCGGCGATGCCTGATAAAGGCCTGATAAAAACAGGGATAGCAGGGATGGGGCCTCGTCAGAAAACCCGAGGAAAACAGCAGGAAGCCGCGCGCCCGTAACAGGAGGAGATCAGGAGGTCCGCCTCCTGATAAAAGTCGCCGATAACAGGAGGTAACGCGCGCGCGGATGGACCCCCGATTTTGCCTTGGTCGCCCTGGCGCAGAGGGTTTAGGCTGATGCGAGCGGCCACACGGTCAGCTTGTGGCCCCGCAACGCACCTCTGGGAGGGTATCTGATGGCGAATTTCACGACCGAAGACGTCGCATATCTCAGCCACGGCGATCGTAAGATCATGGCCCGCGTGTTCAAGCCGGAAGGGGCGGGGCCGTTTCCGTGCTTTATCGACCTGCATGGCGGCGCCTGGAACAATGGCGACATCAACGACCGCACCGGTTTGGGCGAATACCTCGCCTCGCGCGGCGTGGTGATGCCGACCCTCAACTTCCGCCACGGGCCGGATGGCTATCCGACGACCCTCGCCGACATCAATTACGGCATCCGCTGGGTCAAGGCGCATGCCAAGGAATTGAAGATCGACCCCAACCGCGTGGCGATCGGCGGCGCGTCGAGCGGCGGGCATCTGGCGATGCTGGTGGCGATGCGGCCGAAGGACCCGCGCTACGCGGCGATCCCGTGCCAGGGCTGCGACGATCCCTCGGTGCGCGGTGTCTTCATGATGTGGCCGGTGATCAATCCGCTGTCGCGCTATCGCCATGCGAAGCGCCTGGTCGCCGCCGGGAGCCCGCCGGGCTGGGCGGTCGGCATGGATCAGAAGCACGACATCTACTGGCACACCGAGGCCGAGATGGCCGAGGGCAACCCGATGCTGATCCTCGAAAAGGGCGAGAGGGTCGTGATGCCGCCGGCGGTGTGGCTGCAGGGCCGCCCCGACCAGACCCACGATTATCACGACCCCGATTCGGATTTCCCGGGCAACGAGCCCGAGCGGTTCGTCTCGAATTACCGCAAGGCGGGCGGCGACATCGAGATCGCCTATTTCGACAATGCCGCGCGGAACACCGATGTTACCCACGCACCGGTCCATGCCTTCATGCAGAAACACGTGAAGTAAGACCGGCCTGTTGAGCCAGCCCGCCCAACCCGCTATCAAGCGGGGCGGGCGGGCTTTCTTTTTGGCCGCGAGGCACCAGGGCTTGGCGCGGATCAACAGTCCATTGGGCAACATCGCAGCGAACCAGCACAAATCGGCCGGCGTCGATATCGCCGAGGCCGATGCTGGGCTGGCCAACATCATTGCGCGGATCACCGCGACCTGGCCGAAATCGGGGTTTGGCGCGGTCCAGCTGCCGATCGGCTATTTCGCCAATGTCGTCGATATCGGCGGGATCGGGGTCGCGATCACGACCGACGGGGTCGGGTCGAAGGCGATGATCGCCGAGATGATGCGGAAATACGACACGATCGGCATCGACTGCATCGCGATGAACGTCAACGATTTGCTGTGCGTCGGCGCGCGGCCGGTGTCGCTCGTGGATTACATCGCGGTCGAGAAGGCCGACGCGGCGATGCTCGACGGCATCGCGATCGGCTTGGCCGAGGGTGCGCGGCAGGCGCGGATTTCGATCACCGGCGGCGAGATCTCGCAATTGCGCGACGTCGTGCGCGGTTTCGACCTGGTCGGAACCGCGATCGGCACCGTGGCGCTCGACCGCATCGTGGTTGGCCGCGACCTCAAGCCCGGCGACCGGGTCATCGGCATCGCCTCGAGCGGCATCCATTCGAACGGCATGACCCTGACGCGCCGCGTGTTGTTCGACCAGGCCGGCGCGAAGATCGACACCTATTTTACCGAGCTCGGCTGCACGATCGGCGAGGACCTGCTGCGCCCGACGATCATCTATGTGCCGGAGATTCTTGAGATTTTAGATAAGATATCTTCGGTTAAGGCATTGATTCACATAACCGGAGATGGATTATTAAACCTGCCGCGCGTCGAGGCGGAGGTCGGCTTTGTGATCGACGACTTGCCGCCGCCGCCGCCGCTCTTCGCTTTGATCGAGAAGCTCGGCGGGATCAGTCGGGCGGAGATGTTTGAGGTCTACAACATGGGGATCGGCTTCTGCGTCGTCGTCGCCGATGAAGATGCCGACCGGACGCTGGCGATCCTCGCGCGGCATGGCCGCAGCGCCGCGGTGATCGGCCATGCTGTCGCCGATCCGACAAAATCGGTACGGCTGCCGCGCGAAAAGCTCGTCGGCGCCGGCAAAAGGTTTCGCCCGTTATGAGTGGCGAGCCGTTGCTGGATGCCGCGGTGCTCGACGATCTGTCCGAGCATATCGGCGCCGACGCGGTGCGCTCGATCATCGAGATCTTTATCGGCGAATGCCGCGAACTGGCGGCGATAATCGGCGACCCGGCGGCCACGCCCAAGGCGGCGGGGCGCGCGGCGCATTCGCTGAAAAGCAGCGCCGGCCAGCTCGGGGCTACCGCCCTGGCGGCGGCGGCGCTGGAGGTCGAGACCGCGGCCGAGATCGACGCGGTGACCTTGCCCCAGCTGGTCGCAGAATTGCTCGATTGCGCCGCCCAAACCGAGGCGGCGTTGGCGGCGCGACTAGTACCTCTGCACAGAGGATTTGACGAGTTGCCCGTGGCGGGCGCGGAGGGGCGGTAGCGCTTCGGGCTCGACCAGCACCTCGATGCTGCGAGCGATGCCGGGTTGGCGTCGGATCAG
>Ga0181530_10001869_pt1 | contig 25865 bp, 17 predicted proteins | sample PEATcosm2014_Bin_42_FD_119769 | JGI IMG/M metagenome (GOLD analysis project Ga0181530, IMG submission 119769) | Peatland microbial communities from MTU Mesocosm Facility, Houghton, MI, USA - PEATcosm2014_Bin10_60_metaG | ecosystem: Environmental > Terrestrial > Soil > Wetlands > Peat | place... | reverse complement strand
CGCTGCTGGCCTCCATCGAAGACGCCTCGCGCAAGGGCAAGATCAAAGTCCGGAGCATCAACGATTTCACGGCGGGCGAGGTGGAAATCGAAGTCCGGGCGCCGGGCGGCGTCACGGCGGAGCAACTGGTGGACGCGCTTTACGCGTTCACGGATTGCGAGACGACCCTTTCCAGCCGCCTGGTGGTCATCCGGGACAACCGGCCCGTGGAAATGACGGTGTCGGAGGTCTTGAGGGAAAACACCGCGCAATTGGTTGACACGCTCAAGCGCGAGCTGGAGTTGCGGGAAGGCCAACTCCAGCAGGAACTCCATTCCAAGACGCTGGTGCGCATTTTCATCGAAAATCGTATTTACAAGACCATCGAGCAATGCCGCACCAACGACGCCGTCGTCCAGGCCGTGCGGGACGGCTTCAAACCGTTCCGCCGCCAGATGTACCGCGACCTTTCCGCCGAGGACATCGAGATGCTGCTGGGCGTTCGCATCCGGCGCATTTCGCTCTTTGACATCAACAAACATCGCGAAGAGATGGACAAGGTGAAGGCCGATTTGGACCAGACCCGCGGGCATCTCAAGAACGTCACCAAATACGCCATCGCCCATCTGGAGGCGCTCCTGGAAAAATACGGCCCGCTCTATCCGCGCCTGACCAAGTCCAGCCGCTACGACGAAGTGGACGCGCGGGAGGCGGCCTTCAAGGCCTTTAAAGTGGCTTACGACCCCGAGTCCGGCTACGTGGGCCACAAAGTTTCCGGCGAGGAATTCAAGCTGGACTGCACGCGGTTTGACAAGCTGCTCATGGTGTTCAAGGACGGCCATTACCGGGTGGTGGAGCTGCCGGAAAAGATGTTCGTCGGGCCGGACATGGTGTATTGCGGGCTGCCCGAGCGCGACCGGGTGATGACCCTGGCCTACACGAACCGGGAGGCGAGCTATTTGAAACGGTTCACCTTTGGCGGGACGATTTTGAACAAGGAGTATTTCTGCATTCCGCCCAAGTCAAGAATACTGTTCTTTGAGCCGGAGACGCCGCCGGAGTTGTTCATCCGTTACAAGGCCGCGCCCTATCAGAAGATCAACCAGCAAACCTGCCGGCCAGCGCAGGTCGAGGTCAAAGGCCCCAAGACCCGCGGGCGCCAGATTTCGATCAAGGAAGTCGCCGCCATCAACAGCAAGCCCCCGCGCGGCTGGGACCCGGCGGCGGCGACCACGAAACTGGAATTTGTTTGACTCAGCAGAAGTCATTGCCCGGCGGCGGACATTCTGTAGAACCGGGCGGCGTTGGAAGGGGCGTTGGTATCTGTAAAGACCCAGTTGCCGGCCGCGTCCGCGGCGTTGGTGGCGACGGGGCTCCAGGCCGCCGGCGGGGTGAGACTGGCCGCCGCCTCGAGAACGTAAGAGGCGCCGGGGACGCCCTGGAACTGCAACTGCACTCCCGGCCCGTCCGCAAGGACAACGCGCAACGGCTGCAACACGACTGTCAAATTGATGACGCTGCTGGTGACGCTTCCGTAAGGGTTGGACACCACCAGGTCGTACGCCCCGGCATTCGAGCCGCCCACATTATTCAATACCAGCGTCGGGCCTGGGGCGGCGATTTCGCGGACGCGATTGTTGACATTATCCGCAAAGAAGAAATCGCCGGCGGCGTCCACTGCCGCTCCCAAAGGACTGTGCAGCCAGGCGTTGGTCGCCGGGCCGCCATCGCCGGCGAAGCCCGGTGAACCGGTGCCCGCCGTCGTGGTGATCATTCCGTTGGTTCCCACCCATCGGATGCGGTTGTTCAGGGAATCCGCGATGAACAGGTTGCCGGCGGCGTCCACAGCCACTCCTTGCGGAGACGACAATTCCGCGTTGGCCGCCGCGCCGCCGTCGCCGGAGAAGCCGGCCGCATTGGTGCCCGCCACCGTGGTGATAATCCCGTTGGCGCCCACCCTGCGAACGCGGCTGTTCAGGGAATCGGCTATGAACAGGTTGCCGGAGGCGTCCACAGCCACGTCGAAAGGAAGGTCCAGCTCGGCGTTGGCCGCCGCGCCGCCGTCGCCGGAGAAGCCGGCCGCGTTGGTGCCCGCCACCGTGGTGATCATCCCGTTGGTTCCCACTTTGCGGATGCGGCTGTTCATGGAATCCGCGATATACACGTTGCCGGACTCGTCCACAGCCACTCCTTGCGGAGACGACAATTCCGCGTTGGCCGCCGCGCCGCCGTCGCCGGAGAAGCCTGCCGCATTGGTGCCCGCCACCGTGGTGATCATCCCGTTGGTTTCCACTTTGCGGATGCGGTTGTTCAGGGAGTCCGCGATGAACAGGTTGCCGGACGCGTCCACAGCCACGCCCATGGGACTCTGCAACCCGGCGTTTGCCGCCGCGCCGCCGTCGCCGGAGAAGCCCGGCAGGTTGGTGCCCGCGACCGTGGTGATCATCCCGTTGGTTCCCACTTTGCGGATGCGGTTGTTCAGGGAATCCGCGATGAACAGGTTGCCGGAGGCGTCCACAGCCACGCCCGCCGGAGAGGACAGTTCCGCGCCGTCCGCCGGACCGCCGTCGCCGGAGAAACCTTCGGTGGCGCTGCCCGCCACCGTGGTGATGACATTCCTGGGAAGATTGGCGCCGTTAAACTGCCACTGATAGGCCAGGGGAGAACTGCCGGTGACGGTCACAGAAAGAGAAGCGGCGCCGTTGAGCAGTATGGTCTGGTCCCCTGTCTGTGCGGTGATGCTGGGCGGCGTCAGGACGACGACCGGATAGACGGCAATATCGTCCAGGCCAAAATAACTGGGATTGTTGAAGAACCCAAATTGCAGCACCGTGGCGGCGTTGGTGGCGACGGCCTGGAATTGGAGGTTGGTCCAGCCGGTGGCGCCAATATCCCGCTGATCGAAGAGTGTCGCGCCGTTCCACCAGACGGAGAACTCATCGTAGCCGTTCCCGCCGCCATAGGATCCGCCGCTATAGAGCCAGCACGAAACCAGATACAACTGTCCCGCGGTTGTGGGGAGTGTCTGGGAAAGGTAACCCAGCGATCCATCCGGGCCAAGCTCCGCCCCCCACTGCCCGGAGTGAACGTAAGGAGCATAGTCCACAACAAAGCAGTCCGTGAAGTTCCCACCCTCCGTCCAATTGGTGAAAGTACCCGTTTCGAAGCCGCCGTTCTGCACCAGCGAGGGAAGGCTGACGGTCAGGGTCGCGTTGGAACTGAGCGCCGTCCCGTTGGCGTTGCTGGCCAGGCAACTGAACCGGCTGCCGGAATTAGCAAGCTGGGCGTTGGCGACCGTATAGCTGGAGGCGGTCGCGCCGGCAATCGGCGCGCCGTTGAGGCGCCAGGAATAGTACATGGGTTCCGCGCCCGCCGCCGACGCGTTGAAAGTCACGTTGGAGCCGACGATGACAAACTGGCTGGCCGGTTGCAGGGTAATGAACGGCGCGATATTCGTGTCGCCGACGGCCACGTCCCCCAATTCCGATTGCGCCATCGTGGCGCTGCTGGCAAAGGACTGGAAATAAACAAAAGACGCGGCTGCCCCGGGCGCGAGCGTCATTTCCCGCCCGATATCCAGCGTGCCGTTCTCCACCGCTCCGCCGGAATCGCCGCCGTCGGTGGCGAAGAAGCTGTTGAGATTGGCGGAGTTTAGGATGCCAATGTAGTTCGGAGAACAGGCGGCCACGACCGCCGCCGCATCCGTCGTGCCCAACAAGACCGTCGTGCCGTCGTTGGTCAAAATGCCCCGTCCGGCTTGAATCGAAGTTCCGTCGTCCGGAAATGAGTAGCGATGGGCGTACATGCCGTAAAACACCACGTTGTTGGACAACCAGTCCGGACCCAGCGTGTCGAAGCAGCGCAAGGTGATGTTGCTGGTTCCATTGTTGGTGAACGCCTGCGTGACGGCCAGGACATCGAAGCCCGGGACCAGGGCGTACTGGCGGCCGACGGCCACATTGGCGCCGCCCGCGGTGTAAGTCCCGGTGTACGACGCCGAGGCGGCGTTGGAGGCCGCCAAGGTCATCGGCTGGCCGATATTCCCGTAGTTGGCTTCGTTGTGGACGAACGTCGCGGCGTTGGCGCCCGTTTGCAATCCCCAGTCGCAAACGACATAGCCCACCTTGTACATCTCAATCTCTTTGAACAGGACGGAACTGAGCCGGCCGCCGTAGTTGGTGATCGTCACCACGAGGTTGCCCTGGGTCAGGACGCTCGAGCCGGGCGGATTGATCACGGTCAGCACCGCGACGGCGCTGGTAACCGAGCCATACGCATTGGTGATCACGCAACTGAACTGGCTGCCGGTGTCGGACGCCCGCACATCATTGGTGGAGTAGCTGGAGGAGTTGGCGCCGCCGGAAATCGGCGCGCCGTTCCGGCGCCAGGAATAGCTCAACGGCGACGAGCCGGAGGCCGCAACCGTAAATGTGACAGCCCCGCCGGCCACCACGGTTTGATTGGTGGGCTGCACGGTGACGACCGGCGGACTGGGCGGAAAGACAATGCTGACGTTGTCCATCGCGAAGTGCTCGCCGCTGCCGTCATAGCCGGGATGCACCGAGCCGCCGGAGGAGAGGAACCGCACGGACGTCACGCCGAGGTAATCGGCCTGGACCAGCGCGGGAGCGGTCACGCTCAAGATGTAGGTGTTGTCATAGACCAACGACGCGCCGTTGTATCCTTGCAACTCGACCCGCAGGCCGTCATTCCACACTGAGGTCAGGTCGGCGGAGAGAAAATCAAACGGCACGGCGCTGCTTATGGCCGCGGGCGTTCCGTAGTCGTTGTAAGCGACATTGGGGTCCGATACGACGCCGGCGGCAAAGCCGCTCGGCTCGCCAAAGGTCAAGGCGTCCACATAATAGAAATTGCTCCAAGTCAGCCCGTCGTAAGTCGCCGGCACCGGCTCTTCCGTGCCGGGCAAGTCGTCAAAGGTGATTAACTCCGAGGTTCCCGCAAGGACGGTCAGTGCCGCGTTGGAACTGGCCGTCCAACCCAGGGAGTTGGAAACCACTGCGCTGTAGCCGCCCGCCTGGTTGGTGGTGAGACTGGCCAGGAAGAGAGTCGCGTTGGTGGCGTTGGCGATGGCGGCGCCGTTAAACTGCCACTGGTAGAACAAGGGCAATTGTCCGGCCGCAACAACTTCAAAGGAAGCGCTGCTCCCGGCCAGCGCGACCTGGCCGGCGGGTTGGGTGGCAACGATGGGCGGGCCGTTGGCGCCGGCCAGCGGTGTGACTTGGACGTTGTCCAGGCCCAGAAAGCTCTGGTCGTCCCGGAATCCCAGTTGCAGGTCGGTGCTGGCGGCCGTGGCGGCGACATAGAACTGGAGGTTGGTCCAGCCTATGGCGCCGATATTGGTTTGATCAAACAGCACCGTTCCGTTCCACACCACCTGAAATTCATTCGGCGCCAGGCCGTCCGGACTGTCCAGCCACAAAGAGACCAGGTAAGCCTGCCCCGCGACCGTCGGCAACGATTGCGACAGATAGCCCAGCAACCCGGCCGGCCCCAGCAGCGCCCCGTAATTTCCCGAATACACGGCGGGAAGACTCCCGCTGACCGCGCAATCGGTGAAATTGCCCGATTCAGTCCAGAAACTGAAGTTGCCGCTTTCAAACCCCCCGTTCTGGACCAATTGCGCGCCCGGCATGGCGACCAGCACCCGCAGGACAGCGCCGGTGGCGGCCGCCGTGCCGACGGAGTTGCTGATGACTACAGTGTAAGTTCCAATATTGGTTCCCGATGCGTTTCGGATCGTCAGCGTGGGGGTGGCGGACCCCGAAATGGCGCCCCCATCCGTCAAGTTGGTTTCATTCTGCTGCCACTGGTAAGCGAGCGGAGCGGTGCCATCCGCCGCGACAGAGAATTGCGCCGTTGCGCCGAAAAGCACCGTCTGGCTGGCCGGTTGCTGAAAGATCACGGGAACGGAAGGCAGGATGGTCAAAACCGCCCCGGAACTGACGGCCACTCCCGCGGCATTGCTCGCCACCAACGTGTAGGTGCCGCCATCGGCGGCCGTCACGTTGCTGACGGTCAGGACGCTGGCGAACGAGCCGTAGATGCTCCCCGCCGCGGTCACCGTCGTTTCGGCGCCGGAGACTCTCCCACTGTTGGTCATGTTGTTCCCGTTATACTGCCACTGGCCGGCGAGCGGCAGTCCCCCGCCGGCGCTCGCGGCAAAGGTTGCCGTCATCCCTCCAATCAACGTCTCATTGCCCGGCTGGGCCGTGATCACAGGCGGCTTGACGATGGTCAAGAAGACGGGGCGGCTCTGGACGGAGCCATCCGTGAGATTGGTGAACTCAACCGTCGCGCTGTAAGTGCCCACAACCAGATTGCTGGCGGCCGCGTTCAAGCTGACCGTGACGGTCGCCCCGGCGTCACCGGGAACCAGTGTCAGCGAGACGCCAAGCCAGGGCGCGGAGGAGCCAATGTCCCAATTGAGGGCCGCTCTTCCATCGTTCACCAGCGTATAAGTTTGAGACGCCGGTGTCAGCGGCCCGCCCATCCCTCCACTGGAAACAAAACCGCCCAGAGGCAAAATCTGCAACGGGTCCGGCGGCGCCAGCAGGTTGACCAGGTTGCTTCCATTGGGCGTGCCCCACCCGGTGCAAAGGTCATAGCCCGGCACGGCGTAGAAATTCGTCGGGCTTTGGCTCCAGGTGTTGTTGCCGGTTGTAATGTCGTGAAAGCCATTGGCATAGCCGGCGCTGAGGCCCAGCGCGTAAATCGCCGGATTGACAAAGCCCAGCGGCGGACGACCGCCGGCCGCCGCTTGCTGATTAACCAAAGCGATGAATGCCGCCCACAACGGCGTCCCGCAACTCGTGCCGGCAACTTCCCCGCTCTCGCCGTCGTCCGCCACCAGATACACATTGTCCGCCACCAGCGCCACATCGGGGATGTTGCGGAAGGTGATGGACCCTTGATTGGAGGCCATGCTCACGCCCGCCTGCCAGCTTGGGATCGGGTAGGTGGCGCTGATCCCGCCGCTGCCGCCCTCCCCGTCGTAAGCCGAGCCGTACTCAACATCCCAATTCCACACCGTTTCGGAGAGCCACGCGCCTCCCGGCCCGCTGGTCGTCAGCGTGGTGCCCCCCACGCAGGTGATGTTCGGGTCATCGCACGGCGTCGGGATTTCTCCAGGCAAATACGCGTCGCTGTCGCCGGAGGCATTGAAAAACGACTGACCCTGCGCCGCGAATTGCTGGAAGAGCTGTTCCGATTCCGCGTCTATCTCATAAGTCCACGAGGAACTGAGTTGGCGGGCCAGATTATCCGTCGCCATCCGGCTCAAAACGCTGTCGGGCAATTCCCCTTCATAAACAACCACCGACGACAGCCCCGGCGCCATGCAAATGGTCATGTCAATGTCCAACGCCACCTCAATGTTGCCGTACCCGGGAACCCCGTCAAACCCGTCCAAATAGACATTCTTGAGCGGCACGGCCGGCTCCCCGGCCTGGGCGGCGTAGTTGGTTATGTCACTCAGGTAATAGCCGTCGAATTCCGCCAAACCGACCGATTCCCCGGCGCCCGTCAGCGTCAGGCCCGGAATATAGGCCGCCCGGAAGTCATTGCCCATGTAAGTGCTGTCCGGCCCCGAACCGTCAACATCGAGCGGCTTGGAAGCGCCGCCCAGCGGTTTCTTCCGCAGACTCGCCGGATGCGGCAGCAGGTAATTGTCCAAGCCGCTGATGTGCAACACCGGCGCCGCCAGGTCCAACGACGGCTCCGCATCCGGCGCGTAAAATTCCCGATTTTCCCGCGGATGCGCGTACGTCCGCAGCGTCAGATGAAATGCCTTTTCGATGTTCGATACCGACCCGGTTACATCGAGCACGAGGCGGTTGGGATGCGTTGCGGTCACTTGGAGATTGTTGGCGGTGGCAAACGCCGTTACCGCCTGATAATCCTCTTCCGTCGGGCCGAACCTCTCCGCGAACTGCGCGGGAGTCAGAAAATGCCGGTACTCAGGGCTGGCCGGGTCATAAATTGCCTGCAACAGGTTGGTCAGCCCTTTCTTGTCGCGCAAGGGCAGCCCGATGGCGAGCTTCAACTCGCGATCCGCCTCCAGGCGGCCCGCCGGCGTCAGGCGGGCGGCGGCTGTCGGCAGATGACCCTGCAACGACTGCATTTGGACCGGCTGCGACATCCCCCCGAATTGCAGGCAGAACAGCAGCCCGATAGGGACAATGATCTTCATAGAAGCGATATGTGCATCGTGATAAAACCCACACTGATTCTTGCCCCTATTTCCGCATTTGTCAAGCCGCGCCCAGGGCAAAACACGACACCGGCCTCCCCTGCGACGGGTAGCACAGGCGACCCGCCTGTGACGGTCGGCGACTCGCCGACCGGAAACGGGAACGCCGGTAGGGCAAAACACGACACCGGCCTCCCCTGCGACGGGTAGCACAGGCGACCCGCCTGTGACGGTCGGCGACTCGCCGACCGGAAACGGGAACGCCGGTAGGGCGAGGCTCCAGCCGAGCCGTCTTGGGCTGTGTCGGCTCCGCAGGAGACGCCAACCACAAAATGTGGTGCATTGTGCCAAGGAACCCTCAATATATTGGAGGATAAATCTTGTGCCATGCGTCCCTTGAGTCCCTTTCGTCCTTTTCGTCCCTTCCGGGTTCCTTGGAAGCGTCGCCCTACCCGGAACGACTGACGCATTTGGATCTACCGCCGGGCCAGCGGCCCGGCGGGACGGGCGAGTCGCCCGTGCTACCCTTCCAGGGGTTTGGAGCCGTTAGGCCGTTAGGACTCGCATAAACAAAGGGTTTTTTTGAGGTCCGACCCGTAAGGTGAGCCGTTAGCAACCGTTAGGAGCCGTAAGTACGTATGCGGAATGGCGGGTTGACAGGCAAAAATTGCCGGGGGACGCCCTCCCCCTCATTGGGTAGGGCTGTGCTGCGTCGCGGCCCCCATTCGGGGAAAGGGGCTTGGGCTTGCCCCGCTCGACAAACGCGTTTCAGTTGCCGCCATGAAATTGCGGCTTTTGGTTGAACTGGACCACGAAACCCATCGCTGCTCGGCGGTCTTCCCGGAACTCCCCGGCTGCGCTTCCGCCGGCGACACGGAGGAAGAAGCGGTCGCCAATGCCAGGGCGGCCGTGGACGAGGGGTCCGCATAAGCGCACAATTGATTCATGCATGTTAGATGAAGGGGCTCAATCCAGTTAATTTTTCCCGGCCTCCTTGATGGCCTCCCCCAAATCCATGGCGGCCTTCAAGATCTCCACCACGTCCTGGTGGCCATTTTCTTCCGCCGCGTCCAAGGGCGTTCTATGCATACCCGTGTCGTCCTTCGCCGTAATATCGGCTTTGTTGGCCAGAAGCAATTGCACAAATTCCTTCCGGCCGGCTTCGGCCGCATAGTGCAAAGGCGTTTTGCCTTGGTGGTCCTTGGCATTGATCTCGGCCTTGTTGGCGAGCAGGAATTCCGCCGAGCGGTTCTGGCCATTCTGTGCCGCAAGGTGCAATGGCGTCCGCCCTATGGCGTCCACTGTCAAAACAAGATCAGGGTATCGTTTTAGAAGCGTTTTGAGCGTTTCCAAGTCATCAAGCGCAGCCGCGTCCTGGACGGTGTAATCGGCCTTTTTCGCCACCAGCAGTTGCGCCATAGGTTTGTTGTTGTCCTCCGCCGCAAAGTCCAACGCCGTCATGCCGAGATTGCATTTGGCATTGATGTCAACTCCGTTGGCGAGGAGCAATTCGACCACTGCCGTGTGGCCTCCAATCACGGCGTCTTGCAAAGGCGTCCAGCCGTCGGTGCCCTTGGTATTGATATCGGCTTTGTAGGCCAGCAACAGTTGCACGGCATCCTTCTGGCCATTCATTGCTGCACAGTGCAACGGCGTCCAACTGTTCAGCCGACTGAAGACGAGATCCGGATTCTGTTTTAGGAGAGCATGGACTCTTACGATGTCACCGATAGCGGCCGCGTCGTGGATGTTGTAATCAGCGTTGCTGGCCAGCAGCAATTCCGTAGCGGCTTTGCCGCCAAACCATGCCGCCAAGTCCAAAGGCGTACGACCACCCACATCCCTGGCATTGATGTCCGCGTTCTTGGCCAGCAGCAGTTGCTCCACGTTCGTGCGGCCGTACCATGCGGCCATGTGCAAAGGCGTTAAGCCGCGATCGTCTGTAGTGGAAACAAGGTCTGGATTGTCTTTGAGAAGCGCCTTGACCTTGTCCAAGTCGCCAGCAACCGCCGCTTCGTGAATCTCGCCGGAGAAGGCGAGGCTGCTGCAGGCGAGCGCGACCAGCGTGACAGCGGCGCGGGACGCAATTGCCGGGTGGAAGAACCGGCTGAAGAAACGGCGCGCATTCATAAATGTTCCGATTGGGCAGACGCGATGGGTATTGGTGAAGTTACAGCGACTAACGCAAGGCAACATTCCCGGCCAAACCGTGGAAGTGGCGCGTGTTGCGCCCGATATGCTCGTTGGACTTCGCTTTATTGATTCCTCGACGTTGTCAGTGGAAATCCGCCGTCGGGGTCAGGGGTTGCCTCTTCATCCGTGTAATCCGTGTAATCCCTGGTAATTCCCTCAGCCCTCACTTGGGTCACCCGCGCACCACGCGCTTCCATGCCAGATTGGATTCCTTGAAGTTGAGGAGCAGCGCCACTTCCAGGCCGGTGATGTTCAAGTAATTCCTCATGTTTCAAACCAACGGAGTAAACCACGGATTACCCGGATTACACGGATATGACCAAGCGAAGGGGAAGAAAAGACATTTGCCCGCAGATGCAGCGCGCTTATCGAGGCACGAAGCAAGCTCCACAAGAACGCGTCCGCATGGGCAGAGGGTTTTCGCCTTGTGTGTAGCACATGTCAGCAAACTATGGTTGAGCATCGGAATGCTGAGTGGGAAATCCACGACCGCAATCAGCAAACCAGGCTCAACGAGCTACGCTCAATGCCATATCCGGAGTACCTCCGGACTCCTGAATGGCAACAACGTCGCAAGGCGCGGTTGAAGAGCGCCGGTTTTCGATGTGAGTTGTGTAACTGTGGAAACAAGCGGCTTGAGGTTCATCACCGTACATACGCTCGGCGTGGCCAGGAATATTTTAAGGACTTGATCGTCCTTTGCGAAACGTGTCACGAGATTTTCCACATACGTAATCGCATCACGTCGGAATGAGGTGCAGGATGACCCTGTGCTGCATCCAAAATTCAGCCATCGGTGCCGCGTGCCTTTGAGTGCCCCGTTAGAAAGCACATTTAATTTCAATTATATGCGCCCTCGACGGTTCGATACCCTCCAGAGATCTTCGCCCCGCCCATCACCGCGTCATCAATTGCTCCACTTCGTCGGGTTCAATGGGGATTTTTTCCATCAGGTCGGCGTTGCCGGATTCCTGGACGAGGATGTTGTTTTCCAGGCGCACGCCAAATCCCTCTTCGCGAATGTAGATGGCCGGCTCGACGGTCAGCACCCAGCCAGCCTGGATCGGTTCGACGGTGATGGCCGAGTCATGCACGTCCAGTCCCAGGGGATGGCCCGCGCCGTGCATGAAGTACTTGCGAAGGGCCTTGTCGTCGGGATTTTGCTTCGCGATCTCCGCCAGGGTCAGCAAACCCAGGTCAACCAGTTCCTTTTCCACCAGTTGCTCCGCCTCCTTCTGCCAGTCGCGCGGCAATTTTCCCGGTGTGGCAGCCTTGCTCAAGGCCCGCAGGACGCGCAACACCGCCTGGTACACCTGCTTTTGCCGCCGGGAGAACCGCCCGCTGACCGGAATCGTGCGGGTCATGTCCGCGTTGTAATTGGCGTAACTGGAGGCCACGTCGAGCAGCAACAACTCCCCCTTCCGGCAAGGCTGGTCGTTCTGCGAGTAGTGCAGCGCGCAGGCGTTCAGGCCGGAGGCGATGATCGGGTTGTAGGCGAAACGGCCGCCGCGCCGCAGAAATTCATGGGCAAATTCGGCTTCCACTTCCATCTCGTTGACACCCGGTTTGACAAAGCGGCAAACCCGCCGGAAACCGGCCTCCGTGATGTCGCAGGCCTTTCGCAGCAGCGCGATTTCCAAATCCGACTTGACGGCGCGCAAGCGGTGCAGGAGCGGGGCCAGGCGGCGGTAATCGTGCAGGGGATAGCGTTCCTGAACATCCGCAATGAACCGCGCGTCGCGGCTTTGCACGATCACCTGCGCGCGCTTGTGCTCGTTGGAATTGAGCCAGACTTGGGAACACTCGCACATCAGCCGGTGGAACAGCGACGGCAAATCCGCCAGCCATTCCACCCGCTCCACGCCGGAAATTTCGCGCGCTTCCTCGCGGGTCAGCTTGTGGCCCTCCCAGGTTTCCAGCAGCGGATTGGGCTGGCGCAGGAACAGAATCTCGCGCTGCTTCTCATCGTGGGCATCCGGGTACAACAGCAGCAGGCTCTCCTCCTGCTCAATGCCCGTCAAATAGAAAAAGTCGGAATTTTGCAGCAGCGGCAGCACCGCGTCCCCGTTGAGCGGAAGAACATCGTTGGCATTGACCGCCGCCAGCGAATTGGGCGGCAGCAACTTCGTCAAATTGGCCCGGTTGAGCCGGAACAATTCCTTGTTGATCGGCGCGTATCTCATCGTGCGTCCATCGTGCCCGCCTCCGCCCCAATCCGCAATCCGCAATCCGCAATCGTGGAAAGCGCCAGGCGGGACGCCTGCCACGGCGACCGGGACGGTCGCGCTCCCCAATCCGCAATCCGCAATCCGCCCCGGCCAGCGGCTTTCATGGTGAGCGCGTTCCGATTCTTAATCCTAATCTTAATCCAGATCTTAATCTCTTCTTACAACCGGATTGAGATTAAGAGTAAGATCATGAGGGGATAACCAAAAAGGGAAACGCGCCCAAGACCGGGCTTGACTTGGGCGGTTGCTCGACGCACTTGGAAGCGCGCGACACTTATGCCCGAAACCGAAACAAAACGCCTGTTTGTTGCCATCTTCCCGCCGGCTCACATCGCCGCCCGCCTGCAATCGGCCGCCGCCGGTTTGGACCCGGGACTCCCGTCGCGCGCGATCCGCTGGACCCGGCCCGAACAAATCCATCTCACCCTGCATTTCCTGGGGGCGATTGAAACCGCGCGCATCCCCGAAATCGAATCGGCTCTGACGGCGGCTTGCGGCGGACATCGGCGGAGCCGGGTGCGCGTCGCGGGGTTGGGCTGTTTTCCCAATCCGCGCCGCCCGCGCATCCTCTGGGCCGGATTGGCCGGCGATTTGCGGCCGGTGGAGAGCCTGCAAAAGGCGGTTGAGGCCGGCTTTCTGGCCGCCGGTTTCCCCGGCGAGGACCGGCCATTTCACCCGCATCTGACCATCGGCCGCGTCGCGGAATTGAATGCGGCGGGGCGGGAAGAGTTGGCGGCGGCTTTGGCCGGAGAACAAGCCCGCGACTTTGGGGAATGGGAGGCGGGAAAAGTGGATCTGATGCAGAGCGTGCTTTCCCCGCAAGGGGCGGCCTACAGCGTGCTGAAATCCATCCCGCTCGATGATAACCAATGACAATTGGTCATTGAAAACTGGTCATTGGTCTTATGGCACCCGTCCTTGACAATCAGGAGCGTTTTTGGCAGGGATTGCTTATGGCCCAAAAGCAGCCTCAGACATCCTGACATGAAAATATCCCTGCCGCTCGTCCTATTCGCAGCCGGCCTGGGCGCATCGGCCCTCCTGGCGCAACCGTCCACCAACAATCCCCAATCCCCAATCCGCAATCCGCAATCGCAGGCAGTGCCAGGCGGGACGCCTGCCACGGCGGGTCCCGATGGAATCGGGACGCTCCGCAATCCGCAATCGCCCCCCTCCCGCCAGCGCCTTCCCGCGGGCGTCACCGCGGTGCGCGATCTGGAATATGGCCGGGCGGGCGCCAAAGTCCTTCATCTCGATCTCTATTTGCCGGCAAATTCCGGCAAGCCGCTCCCGCTGCTCGTCTGGATTCACGGCGGCGCCTGGCGGAGCGGCGCAAAAGACGGCGACGTCATTCCCATGCTGCCCCTGGCCACCAATGGTTATGCGATGGCCAGTGTTGAATACCGTCTCAGCCAGGAAGCCATTTTCCCGGCCCAAATCTACGACTGCAAAGCCGCCATCCGATGGCTCCGCGCCAACGCCGCAAAATACAATCTTGACCCCGGCCGGTTCGCCGCGATGGGCGCTTCGGCCGGCGGCCACCTGGCCGCTCTGGTCGGCGCCAGCGGCGGCGTGGCCGCGTTGGAAGGCGATGTCAACGACCTCAAGGAATCCAGCCGCGTCCAGGCGGTCGTGGACTGGTACGGCCCGGCTGACTTGCTGCAAATCGGCATCCCCAGCAGCGACATCAAACACAACGAACCCGGCTCGCCTGAATCCCAGCTCATTGGCGGCGCGCTGTTGGAGCACAAGGACAAAGCCGCCCAAGCCAGTCCCGTCACCTACGTTTCCAAAGAGTCCCCGCCTTTTCTCATCATGCACGGCGACAGCGACCGATCCGTTCCCTTCAACCAGAGCGAACTGCTCCTGGCCGCCCTGAAAAAAGCCGGAGTGGACGCGACCTTGATTCCCGAAAAAGGCATCGGCCACGGTTTCAGCGGCCCGCAGTATCTTCCGCCCGTCCGCGAATTCCTTCAACGCTGCCTGAAATAATAATTGACAATATGAAAAAGTTTGCCGTCGTTTTCGTCCTTCCTGTCCTCTTGGCCGTCGCCGCTTTTGCCCAGCCAAACACCGCCCCCGCGCCGGCGGTTTTCACCGTGGACGCGGGCGCGGATCGCGATGTGGTGATGCCGGGCAAGACTTGCCTCAGCGGATTTGCCAGCTACCGCAGCAGCGCCGCGCGGCCCGGCGGCGCCCGGCGCGGCGCTTCGTCCCCCACAGGACCGGGCGTCACGGTTGCCTGGAGCAAGGCTTCCGGCCCGGGCACGGTCACGTTCGCCGATCCAACGCGGGCGGAAACCACCGCCGCGTTCTCCCAAACCGGCGTTTATGTCCTGTCATTCGCCGGGCGCAACTTCCAGACGAACCTCACCTCCACGCTGACCGTCCGGGTGATGGACGCGCCGCCCAAGGAGCGGCTGGATGTCGTCTATACCGGAAATTATATAATTGACAGCCCGCTGTGGAGCGACCGCGCCAAGTCGCTGATCACCGGCTGGATTCCCCATTGCGTGGATGAAATCAACGACCCGAATTTGAAGGAGGGCGGCATCAACAATTTCGTCGAAGCCGGCAAGAAATTGCGCGGGGAACCGGCAAAATTCCATGTCGGCTACCCGTTCGCCAACGCGTGGGTGCATCAAACCGTGGAGGCGATGTGCCTGGCGCTGATGGTGGATGCCCGGGGCGACGCGGACATCCTCAAGGCCCAGCAGAAGATGCGGGACACGCTGGACAATTGGATTCCCATCATTCTGGCCGCGCAGGAACCGGACGGCTATTTGCAAACGCGCTTCACCCTGGGCACGGCGGGCGACAACGGCAACCCGGTGAGCCACTGGGACCCGCGCACCCGCGGCGAGCACGAAGGCTATGTCGCCGGCTACTTCATCGAATCCGCCATCAACCATTACACGATGACCGGCGGGAAGGACAAGCGCCTCTATGACGCCGCCAAGAAACTGGCCGATTGCTGGGTCGCCAACATCGGCCCCGGCAAGAAAACCTGGTTCGACGGCCACCAGGAAATGGAGCAGGCCCTCGTCCGCTTCGGCCGGTTTGTCAACGACATGGAAGGCAAGGGCCGCGGCGACGCCTACATCAAGCTGGCCCGGTTCCTCCTCGATTCCCGCCAGGGCGGCACGGAATACGACCAGAGCCAACTGCCCTTGATCCAGCAGTATGAGGCCGTCGGCCACGCCGTCCGCGCCGCCTACACTTACTCCGGCATGGCCGACATCGCCGCCGAAACGCACGACACCGATTACCAGAGCGCGGTCCTTTCCCTGTGGGACAATATAGTCAACAAGAAGTATTACGTCACCGGCGGCATCGGCAGCGGCGAGACCTCGGAAGGCTTCGGCCCCAACTATTCCCTGCGCAACAACGCCTATTGCGAATCCTGCTCCACTTGCGGCCTCATTTTCTTCCAATACAAAATGAACCTCGCCTGGCACGACGCCAAATACGCCGATCTATACGAGGAATCGCTCTACAACGCCCTGCTCGGCGCGACCGATCTGGACGGCAGGACTTTCTTTTACGACAACCCGCTCGTGGACGGACAGCGAACCGCCTGGCATGTCTGCCCCTGCTGCGTCGGCAACATCCCCCGCACGCTGCTGATGATCCCGACCTGGACCTACGCGCGGGGCGCGGACGGCCTTTACGTCAACCTGTTTATTGGCAGCACCATCAACGTGGAAAAAGTCCCCGGCGCGGAGGGCGCCACTTCGGTGCAGATGGTGCAAAAGACCGATTATCCCTGGAGCGGCAATGTTGCCATCACTGTCAATCCGAAGGAATCCAGGAACTTCGCCGTTTATGTCCGCGTCCCCAACCGGAACACGAGCGCGCTTTACACCGAAACGCCCGCGGTCAGCGGCCTGGTGTCCCTCGCCGTCAACGGCGAAAAAACCACGCCGCAAATTGACAAAGGCTACGCCGTCATCCGGCGCAAATGGCAGGCCGGCGACCGGATTGACCTGGCGCTGCCCATGCAAATCCAGCGCGTGACCGCCGACCCGAAGATCGCGGCGGACCGGGGACTGGAGGCGCTGCGTTACGGCCCTCTGATTTACAATGTGGAACGGGCGGACAACGCCACCCTCGCCAACGCGATTGGCCGCGGGCCGCTGAAGGCGGTGTGGCGGCCCGATCTCCTTCACGGCGTCATTGCGATCACGGGGACTTGGGCCGACGGCAGCCCGCTGCTGGCCATCCCCAACTACGCCCGGCTCAACCGCCTGGGCCAGCGCACCCCCGGCACCCGTTCCGAAGTCTGGTTCAAAGGGGAGAACTGAAAGAAGTGAATCATACCGAAATCCTGGATGCGGTGCGCGAATTCACTTCCCGCGAGCGGATTGAGTTTTTGCCGCTCGCGCCCGATGGCGAGCCGGTTTCCGATTACGCGCCCATTCAAAAGTACGTGCTCGACCTGAAAAATGCCGTCAAGCCCGAAACCGCCGCGGAAGACCTTTTCACAGCGCTCTGCAAAGACGTATTGAATTTTCAACCTACGCGCCAGGTCGGCAACCGTGAGGGTTGGGTGGATTTCATGTTGCCCGACTCCCAGGGAGAACCGATGCCCCTGGAACTCAAACCGCTCTTCCAACGCGACGGCCCGGATGCTTTGCGGCGTCACGACGCCACCCCAAAGAACCACTTCCCGCAGGTTAAAAAGTATCTGCGCGACCAGCAATATCTGGTGCTCACCGACCTTCGCACGGCTTGGTTCTTCAGCGCGCGGGATTTTTTCTTTGAAAACAAGCCGTTCGCCGAATTGCCGTTCGCCGATTTTTTTGCCCGATGCCGTGAAACCGGCAGCATTCTCGACACGTTGCGCCGCCTTGAGGACACGGCGGAGAAACCGGAATTGGAGAGCCAGTTCTTTGAAGACTTGAACGTCTGGTTCAACCAGTTCGCGATGCTCGAATGGACGCCGCCCGAAAAGGCCGCTGAATCCATCATCCTTCTTATCAACAAGCTCATTTTTGCCCGCACGATTGAGGACTTCGGCCTGGTGCAATACCGGTTCACGCAGGATGAATACGCCCGGGTCACCAAGCTTTGGGAGCCAAAGGGCGCGCATCGCGTTGTCAAAAAATTTCTCGATGTCTTTGAGGATTTTTTTGACGACTACTACGACACGGAGATTTTTTCGCAGCGCATCTGGGAGCGCCTCGACAAGGACCCGGACAACTTGCGCCGGTTTTCCGAAAAGTTGAAGTTCGTTCTCGGCATCAACAGTTGGGAGGAGACCTTCAGCCGCGGCATTGTCCACTACAATTACCGGCGGATTGACGAGGATATTTTTGGCAAGAGCTACGAGATGTTTCTCGCCGCCAATCGCAAGGACGAGGGCATCTATTACACGCCCGCCGGCATCACCGGCCCGATGGCTGATTCATTGGTTCACTCCCTGGCCGGAAAACTCGTGGATGAAATTTGCGACGCCGTTGGCGGCCAGAAATGCGATTTTGTCCGCGCCGAAAATCTCATGGCGCAGCTTGCCGAAATCCGCGTGGCCGACATGGCGTGCGGATCGGGCGGATTCCTCATCAAAGTGCTCCGCTCCTTTTGGCAGCAGTACCAGCTCATTGACAACGCCTGCGCCTGGGTGCAGAAGATCCTCAAGCCCGAGAATGGCGAATTGTATCTGGCCGAACTCCCGCCCAACGTCGAAGCCGCCATCGCCTTCCGCCGCCGCCAGAACCTCGATGACAGGCGGGCTCTAATTGGCCAGATTCTCAGCCGGCACATCGTTCCCAAAGACATGGACAAGTTGCTTCTTCGGTTCGCGAAGATGAACCTCGCCGTCGCGGCGATGCGGCTGAGCCCCTCGGACTTCTATTTCAAGAGGCTAACCGGCACCGATCCTTTGTTTCCCTCCCTGAGTTCAGTCCAGCAGCCAGACGACTTTTCGTTGAACTTGGGTATCGCGTATGCCAGACTCACGACTCTTGCACAATCGTCTTTGCCGAACCCATGAATAAAGTCATTAAGCAATCATCTCAGAAGACCCGGTATTCTGAGCAGACACCGGTCTCGTTGGTGTTAAGGGATGGGGAAAGCACCACCGTCCTGACTCCGCCGATCACAACAGCGATTGCCGATTCAGGAAGCGGAGGATTGCCAGGTTCCGATATCATAAGCAAATCTGCCGCATCCTTGTTGGGAAAGTTCTTGAAAGCGGGTGACACCGGTTCGGACTATTTGGTTTTTCAGGGAGACGCATACGATCTGATTGATGCCATACCGGACAAATCCGTGGATCTTTTCATTACCAGTCCGCCCTACTGGGGACTCCGCACCTACGGGTTGCCTCACAATTGGGAGATCAACAAGGAGTGGAAGGCTCTCGGTAACACGGTTGACGACTGTCCGCCTTATGCGTGGTATCGGCAACATGGAGGCGTCCTCGGTTTAGAGTCCACCCCTGAATCCTATGTCAAACATCTGGCCGAAATTCTCAACAAACTGTGGAAGCCGCTTAAACCATCCGGTAGTTTTTGGCTTAATATTGGCGACACATATTTCGCTCGATGGTCCAGCATTCGTCCAGAAGGCAGGCAGGGACTGGGCAGTCAAAAGCGTTTTCGGCGCAAGACGCCAATGGGGGGGTTCCGACAGGAGAAGAACCTCTTACTGATTCCCTCACGCGTCGCGATTGCCTTGCAGGAATCACGATGGATTCTGCGAAACGACCTGATTTGGTTCAAACCAAACGTGCCACCGCGTCCCGACACAGACCGCCTCCGCTTGGCTCACGAGCACTTCTTCCACTTTGTGAAGCGCCCCTCCGAAGGCAGGGCCAAGTACTACTACGACAAGAGTGCAACCGAATCGGGCGACGCCGATGTCGTCACCTACAACGTGCGCGCTGGAAAAAATGGACACAGCGCCACATTTCCCGGCGACTTGATTCGCCCGCGGATTCTGTCCTCGTCTCCTCGGGGCGGAGTCGTGGTCGATCCTTTTTGCGGAACTGGACGTGTCTTGAGCGAAGCGCTCTCGTTAGGACGTCGTGCGATAGGCTTCGACCTTTGCCAGCAATTCGTCACGGTCAGCGCTATTGCGTCTCAGAACGCGCAACCCAACCCCATTTATGCCAAATTCGATCAGTGAATGGTTCGGCCACCGGATTTATCCCATAGTCGCAAACACTCCCGCGGCGATTGAAGACCAGAACGAAGAGCGATGCCCGTTTCTGAGCACCGCCCTTTCCAGCGAACGCAAGTGCATCAAAGCAGCCAATTCGCGCGGCGTCTGCACCGTTTCCAGCGAAGCCGAAGGGCAACAGATGGATTGGGTCGTTTGCCCGTACCGAACATTAGCCAGCCCGATTCTGGAAGCCTCTGCCCACATGCTTTTCCAACAGAAGAACGATCAACCGATGATCCTCGTTCCTGCTCCGTCTCTCGCGGAACGAGAAACTCAAAAACGGATACGGCAGGCCATCAAGCGCAAACAAACAGCGTTGGTCTATTTCATGGACAAGCTCGGTGGAGAAATCGACCTGTCTGGGAGCCGGAAGTCGCCGAAATTCAAGCTCGACACGACAATCGTGGAAATATTGCCGGGCGAAGACGGCGTTGGTATCGGCAAGCACGGAATCCTCGAAGTCCAAACGATGGATTATCATGGCTCCTACGCCGCTGCGACCGAGAGTCTGACGAGCGCGTTGAAACTCCACCCAAAAGAGTTCGCTGAACAGCTAAAGCGCAATCCGAACTGGGCAAGCAACAGCATCCAAAGCCCGAACATCGCGAATGTATTCAAGCGAACCATCTACCAAGTCCTGTTCAAATTTCAGCTTGGGCATCATGAACCGTGCGCCGGATGTATTCTCGCGATCCCCCAAAGCGTCTGGCTCAGTTGGCAGCCACATCTCGGTGCTCCTGAATTAATCAAACTGCCTGATGGTTCATGGCAATTCGCTGAAGCGGCGCCGAATCCAAATAACCAATCTTCGAAGGGTTGGATATTTGTTTTCGAGATTGAAGGAAGGAGCCAAAAGAGCCCAAATCCAATTAGCATCACAAAAGCGATAAGAACGGACGCACAAATCCTTGCAAGACTCGCGTTCGAAAAGGCGCCGGCCGAAGCAATGAATCTCTTGGCCAGCGGCGACGGTCTTCGCGCGGTCATCCGTCGCCGCATTTCACAGTTTTGGCCGGGACTTTGGTCGCGTGTGCCTAAGAAGGCCAAGTCAATACCAAATTGAAAGCCGATTCCAGCATGATTCTTGCTACCAGGTTTTTGAAGAACTCGCGCGACGTGACGGAGCGCGCGGCGCTGGAAGTCTTCATCGCCCGCGAGCTTTACGGCCTGTCGCTGGAGGATTGGAAACATCTCACCGGCACGTTCACCTTTGGCAGCGGCCCAACCAAGGAGGAATTGGACGAAATCATCCGGCTCTCGGTTGCTCTTTGGGCAAAGGCCGGTTAAATGAGTCGCGCTTGCATTGAACCCATTCTCGAAGCGATTCCTGCGGCCCGACAGGAGGACGCGCGGCATTACGGGGTTCATCCTTGGAGAATGTGTTCAAGCGCGTGGGCGGCCGGAAAATCTTCGCGGAAATGCGCGATTCTGACGGATCGCAGTGCAGAGAAGGGGCATCTCGGCGGGACGCCGAAATGGGCGGGCGAGCCGCCCTCGCTGCCCATGACGTTTTCAGTCTTTGGGTTCTTTGTGGTTAAAGAATTATTCATGCGATGGCGGATGTCGGATTTCTTAACAGGAGATAACGGAGATAATCCCGATTCGGAATCGGGAATTCCGAACCGGGATTCTCTGTTTTCTCTGTTTGTTCCCGTGGAATCTCTACCAATTCAGTATGGATTCGGATGCCCCTGGAACGCCGTTTTTTGGAGCTTCTTGCGCCTTTTTGCGGAAAACCAGCACAACTTATTTGCTATCAACAACTTACAACCAAAAATGAGCATTTCCAATTAAGGTCAATTAAGCCTAATTAAGGTTAATTAAGCTATAAAAAGAATGTCCAAGATGAGCCGCGCAAGGCAAGGAATGACGCAATCCTGACTAAAATGGCAATGATTTGGCGGCCCGTGCCGCAGATTTCCAAATCTGCCGTATCGCAGGCTTGCAAGCCTGCGGCACGCCACCCAACCCCTGTGTCCGGGAACTGCCCTGTGGCCCTGCCGATTTTGCGTCTTGGCGGCTTTGGGCTGAAAGGTCTTTTTTATTATTGACTTGCCAGGTTCGACAGGTGCTCCACGGACCACTCCGCGCCGCCGTTTTCCGGGTCGGGCACGATGTGCTCGGCGCGATCTTTGTAAGTGACGCGGATGTGGAAATTGGTTGGGCCGGCTTGGAACAAACCAAAATGGAGGAGGGCGGCGTAGGGCGGCGAGTTGGTGCCGGTCAGGGGCGCTTTCAGGGCGCTCATTTCGGTCAGCAGGGTGGTGTCGTGGGCGGAGAACAGAACATATTTCAAGGAGGCGGCCTTCTTGGAAATGTCCTCGCGGCGCGCGTTTTCCATGTACTGGGCGATCTTTTTTAGCAGGGGCTTTCCGGCGACCTGTCCTATGTTCGTATTGTATTGGCAGACAAAGGCCCAGCGGCCGGCGGCGATGATGGCGTCAATGTCATCCGGGCTGAGGCGGTTGGTCCACGGGACATGATGGATTTGATGAATGTAAAACGTGTCACTCAAGCTGCCCAAGTCCTGGAGGCCGGTGATCGTGAGGCCCAGGGCCTGGCTCCATCGGGCAAATTGCGGTTGCAGCGCGGCATTGGTGGCCATCCACTCCGGCGACCGCAAGACGGATTGGTTCTGAAGGGCTTGCATATTGGAAGCCGCATCGGGATTGAGGAGATTCGCCGTGCTGACCACATTGTCATCCGCGAAGCCGGCGGTGATGTCAATGGGAACAGTCAAATGAATGGGAACCGTCGCGGCGGCGTCGCCGAGCAAACCGGACAAAAAGAGCCGCGCGCTCTGCCGGGTGCGATCCGTATCGGTTGAGAACACGCAGATGGAATAGGAGGCGGGATTGGAATCGAGCAGTTGGGTGTAATGCAGCTTGCGCATTTCGGAACCGAGGGCGATTTCTTGATTGGTTCCCAGCGCGGTCAGTTGGCCCCAACCCTCGGGCCAATTGGCCGGGTCTTCCTTGAAGGGGTTGTTGATGGGCGTTCTGTCGCCGTGGCGAATGATGTCAAACGCGAACACCAATTTGTCTTGAGCCGGGACAGCGGCGGCAAGGAAGAGAGACGACAACCAGACCAGAGCCATTGACTTTGGCGTCAGGCGCTTGAGGGCAAGCTGGATTTCAATCAGGTTCATATATTAGATAGCACGTCACCAAAGTGCGGCAGAAAAGCGGATGTGTCGAGCGATGATCCCGACGGGTGGACCAGATTTGGGTGGGCCTTGACTATTTGGCTCAGAATTCCGAAGGTTTGTAATTTGCGACGGTCATAGACCGCCGCTACAGGTTTCCGGCCGACCAGGGGGCGGGAGGCGGGTAGGCAAATTTTGCCCGGCGGCGGGGCGCGCGGTTGAATTGACACCCCCGGCAACGCCTGAACCGGCAATTTAGGCCGTCAAAGTGGCCGTTTCTCGGAATTTTCGTGTTTACAGCGGTTGGCACGGATTCTGATATGAAGATTCGCCATGAAGAACATACTTGTGATTGATGACAATGACGAAGTGAGGTCCATTGTCACGAGCGTCTTGCGCAATTTTGGCTTTGGGGTGCGCGAGGCCACCAGCGGGGAGTCGGGCATACGAATGGTGCTGGAGGCGAAGCCGGACTTGATCATCAGCGACGTGCGCATGCCGGGGATGGACGGCCACCACTTGTTGAGCGCGATTCGCGAGTTGCAATCCACCGCCGCGATCCCCTTTATTTTGATGACCGGTTCCGCAAGCCACGATGATTTCCGCCGCGGCATGGTCAGCGGGGCGGACGATTATCTGCAAAAGCCATTCACGCCGGACGAGTTGGTGGAGACGGTGTTGTCGCGCTTGATCCGCCAGACGGATTTGCAGATGGAGGCATACAACCACGCCAACCGAATGCGCGAATGCGGGTCCGGGCATCGCGCCGGCCAGAGCGCCTTGCCGGCGGCGGGCGAGTTGCATCCGGCGTAGAGAATAATTCCGCGCTGAGTACCGTTTGAAATTGGCCTGTTTCCAGGAAAGCTGGCGACGGTCACAGAGCGCCGCTTCAGTGCCGGGGCAAGCCGGAATTGGCATCAGGCCGGCGGCGGCGGCAGTTTGGAAACGGCCTGGCGCAATTCCTTGCCGGGCTTGAATTTGACGACGGCGCGCGGGGGGATCTGCACGTCCTTGTCCGGATCGTTGGGATTGCGGCCGATGCGCGCCCTGCGGATTTTGATGCCAAAAACCCCGAAGTTGCGCAACTCGACGCTGTCTCCTTTCGCGACGGTCTCGGCAATGATGTCGAGGGTCCGTTGCACGACTTGCATGACCTGTTGTTGAACCAAGCCGGTTTCTTCGCTAATCTGGATTACGAGATCACGCTTTGTCATAGCATTTAGCCCACTGTGCTTGCAGTAGTTGCGCCATTTTATAGGCGGGCGCGGCCTTTGGTCAAGCAGGGAACGCCGAAATGTCGTTTTTCTTGTAGTGGAAACCCTTAGCTCTCAACGACCCCGATTTCAACCGTTCAACGGCTGTTTCCAAGAGGCCTTGAGGAATGGTCTTCACGGCTTTACGGTAGCACAGGCGGGGAAGGATGGGAAGCAGGCGTTCAGGAATTTACCCTTTCCGGGCGCATTTCACGGTTCTCAGCCCGTTGCCGGCAATGCAGATTTTGTATTTGGCTTCACGAGCCAGCCCCAGGTGCGAGCCTTCATGAAACCGCGGCTTCTAACTTGCTTTTCCATAAACAGTGACAAATCTCATATCGACGAATGCGGATGTATTGATATATAAATTTTAATCTGTCAATGCCCAATTTTTTGCGATAGTGTAAAGCAGGTTGGGAAAAAAGCAGGTTTGAGCTTGATTGCGCGCGTCAAAATTTTTGAATGGAGAGGTTGGCACATGCGTTATTGCCGGACAAGAACTGATCTCCGCAACCGGCGCCAACTGGCCGTGGCGCTGCTGTTGCTCTGGGGCTGCCTGCCCGGCAGGGCCAATGTCTATGCCACCGACATCAAACTCAACGGGTCCACCAACAATGCCGCGATTGCCCCCGCGGAGATGGCCGCCGCGGTGCAGATCAGTTACATCCTCAATGAGCCGGCCACAAACGTCCTCCTCCAGATTTACTCCGGCACAAATATGGTCTGGGCCGGCGCCCTCGCCGGCACAAACGCCGGGAGCAATTCGGTGGTGTGGGGCGGCACCAACCTGGCGGGCGAAACCGTCGCGGCGGGCGCCTATCAAGTCAGCATCACGGCGGCGTCGGCCGGCTATGCGGACTGGACCGGGATCCTCGATGAGAACGCGAATTTTCAGTTGATTGATCCCTCCGGCATCGCCGTCAACAAGAACACGAACAGCCCTTATTATGGCCGGGTGTTCGTGGGGGACGCCACGTCGGACCACAACGCCGGCATTTACAAATTCAATGCCGATGGCAGCTTCGCCGACGAGGGGGGATTCAGCACGGGCGGCTATCCCTGGGCGGGCGCGCTGGTAAGTCCGTGGAAGATTGCCGTTGCGCAGGATGACACGGTCTACATCAACGATTGGAGCGGAGACGGCGTGGTGCTGGCTTTTGATGAAATGATCTCGACCAATTATCTGACCGTTCTGGATGCAAACAATTACATGTTTCCCAATGAGCAATTGAGCGGCCCGTGCGTGACGGGCGGCGGCGCCGGCACGCAAGTCTGGATGGCGGACGACAGCACTGGCGGCAACAGCGCGGGAGTGGTGCGATACGACGTGGCCGCCGACGGCGCCGTGGCCCCTGGTGACACGGGCACTCAGGTGGTGGGAATCAGTTCCACCGGGTTGAGCACCAACGCCTACGACGTGTCGGTGGATGCCATCGGCAATATTTATGTCATTCAATCCCTGGATGGAGTTGACAATCCCGATGTTGCCTGGATGCCGCGCGTTTTCTGTTTCCCGCCCTACAGCGGCCAGGCGGACCTTTCCACGAATTGGAGCATTGATTCCCTGGATAACGCGCTGGAAAACGCCCAGGGCATCGCGGTCAATCCGGCGGGCCTTTTGGTCGCGGTGGCGGTCCTCGGCTATGGCGGCGACGTATTCACACTGCAAAACGGGGCCGTGAACATTTACAATG
>Ga0181530_10001865_pt1 | contig 25877 bp, 12 predicted proteins | sample PEATcosm2014_Bin_42_FD_119769 | JGI IMG/M metagenome (GOLD analysis project Ga0181530, IMG submission 119769) | Peatland microbial communities from MTU Mesocosm Facility, Houghton, MI, USA - PEATcosm2014_Bin10_60_metaG | ecosystem: Environmental > Terrestrial > Soil > Wetlands > Peat | place... | reverse complement strand
TGGCCGGGCAGTTCGGCCTTGCCGGGACCGTCTCTGCCGAAGACTTCGCGAAACTCAGCCAGGGCCTCCATCCACAGACTGGAGAGCAGATTGTGCGGCAACGAGCATCGTATGAATATCAGGATGCCGATGGGAAGACCGTCAAAACGATGGAGCACCGAGCCGGGTGGGATGCGACCTTTTCCGCACCCAAATCTGTCTCGCTGACCGCGCTTGTCGGCGGCGATGAACACGTCCGAGAAGCTCATCGGGAGAGCGTCCGCGTTGCCCTCGACCAGCTCGAACACTACACGCAAGCCCGCATCGGCGGCAATCATCCGCCCGAGACTACGGGCAGATTTATCGCGGCCAAGTTTGAGCACGATACAGCCCGTCCGGTCGATGGCTATGTCGCGCCACAACTGCATACTCACGCGGTCGTTTTCAACGTCACCGAGCGCGACAACGGCCAGCCTCGCGCTATCCAACCGCAGAGCCTTTTTGCTTCACAGCAATTTGCCACGGCGATCTATCAATCCGAGTTGACTTACCGCCTCCGACAATATGGTTACGAAATTACGACAGGGCGGAGCGGTGCTCCGGAGATCAAGGGATACACACAGGAATATCTCGACGCTTCCAGTCCCCGGAGCCAACAAATCCGTGAGTACCTTGAACGCACCGGACGCTCGGGGAAAGAAGCTGCCGAGATCGCTGCGCACTCGACGCGGGACCGCAAGGAGATCCATTCGCCGGGCGAGGTGATGGCCGCGCATCGGAAATTGGCGGCAGACTTTGGGCACCAAGCCGACGCCGTTGTACGCGCAGCGCGGGAACGGTCTCAACATCAAGAGAAACCTGTCAACTCGTTTGACCGTGTTCGTGAATCTCTCACCTTTTCCCGCGACAAGAACTTCGAGCGCGAGGCTGTTGTGGATGAACGGGCGCTGATCCGCGACGGGCTCCGTCGCGGCATGGGAGAGATCACTCATGCCCAAGTCCGCGCCAATCTTGACGCCCGCTTGGCCTCCGGAGAATTTCAAATTGTCGAACGCCCTCAGAGCATTCCTGGCCGTCAGTTCACGACCGCCAAAACCATCGAGGCGGAACATGAAATTATCCGCAGAGTCCGTGAGGGACAAGACGCTATCGAGCCAGTTCTTCCTCGTGCGCAGGCCATCGCCCTTGCCGATCAGCACCCGCACCTCAACCCAGCACAAAAGACCGTAGTGGAGGACGTGCTCAGCTCGCCGGACCGCATTCAAGGAATCCAAGGCTTTGCCGGATCAGGCAAGACGACCACACTGACAGCCATCAGCAGTGCTGCAGAAAGGCAGGGCTATCAGGTTGAGGGCTTCGCACCGACCTCCCGTGCAGCGCGGCAACTAAATGAGGCAGGCATCGAGTCGGGAACCCTGCAAGGCTTCCTCGCCCGCACTGCGAATCCCGACCTAAGAGAGCAAAAGCACTTCTACCTTGTCGATGAATCGAGCCTCACCAGCACGAACCAGATGCGCGAGTTTCTTACCCGGCTTGGTCCCCATGACCGTGTGCTTCTGATCGGTGATATCCGCCAGCATCAGGGCGTCGAGGCGGGCCGCCCCTTCGAACAACTCCAGGAAACCGGGATGCGCACGGCCAGACTGGATGAGATCGTTCGCCAACAGGACCCAGCTCTAAAATCTGCCGTCGAACTGCTTGCTACAGGCCAGGTCTCGGCCGCGCTCGACGTACTCCAACAGCTGGGCCGTGTGAAGGAAATTCCTAACGGAGAAGAGCGCGTCCGCGCCATCGCCAAGAGCTACGTCGAATCGCCCGATAAGACTCTTATTGTCTCACCGGACAACGCTTCCCGCCGCGATTTGAATATCGCGGTTCGCCAGGAGTTGAAGGCCACGGGGGCCGTTGCTACGGAAGACCATAATTTCCGCGTCTTGGTTCAACGTCAGGACATGACCGGAGCCGAACGATCCTGGGCGAGCCACTACGAGATCAACGATGTCGTTCGCTACACACGTGGCAGCAAAGCTATCGGAATAGAAGCTGGCGCGTATGCGTCGGTCGTCGCGATCAACCCAGCATCAAACCAGCTCACGGTCGAGAAAACGGGCCAAGAACTCGCGACCTACGATCCCCGCCGCCTCACCGGCGTTAGCGTCTACCGAGAGAACGACCGCGAGTTTTCGGTAGGCGACCGCATCCAGTTCACGGCACCCGACAAATCGCTTGGCGTCGCCAATCGCGACCTCGCGACCATCGAGGCCATCCATCCAGATGATCGGCTTTCAGCACGCCTCGACAACAACCGCCAGATCGAGTTCAATGCCATCCAGCATCGTCATTTCGACCACGGCTATGCCGTCACCAGTCACAGCTCTCAGGGGCTCACCGCCGAACGTGTTCTCGTTCACGCTGACACTAGGGTCCACCCGGACCTGCTCAACTCCCGCTTCGGCTACGTCTCAATCTCCCGCGCCAGCCGTGAAGCCACGCTCTTTACCGATGACATGGCAAAGCTCGGCCCCCAGCTCGGAGCTGACGTCTCCAAGACGTCCGCCCTGGAAATCAGTCAAGCTTCATCCATGGGACAGGGAAATCGGCTCGGGCTCTGAAAAATGCTGACCATTCAATGGCCCCGATGCATCCATTCTACCGGGCATCGCCATGTGAAGTATTGATGAGCCGCACCATCAGGGTCGCCACATTCCTCCTTAATTTTCAACGGAAGTGGACTAGTAGCTACATATCTCTTGCTAACTAGTCCGCAGTTTGATAGCATGTGTCCAGCTTGATATGGAGACATATACGATAAATGGGCGATAAAGAGATAAAGCCGGATGAATTAGTCCATATTGCGCGACTGGCGTTGGCAGGGCGTCCTCAAGACGTCCAAACGTACATCAGACGTATGGCCAAGCGATATCCCTCGGTGGCGTCTCAGCTGAACAAGCTGTTGCAGGAATCCCCCACTCGGCAGTCTCCGCTTCGCCGTCAAGCGGCGGCCCCGGTGCCCGTTGACTTGGAATCCCGCCTACAGCTTCTGCGAGTCGAGAACAATCCGGCCCTTGAGGTTGAGCCCGTTTGGGATGCCGGAGTTAAGCGCACGCTGGGGCAACTCATTTCCGAGAGACGACGAGATGAGGAGTTGATCAAACAAGGCCTGTCGCCAACGCGTTCAATTATTTTCACCGGGCCGCCCGGTGTGGGCAAGACTCTGGCTGCTCGCTGGGTCGCGCGCGAATTGCATAGGCCACTGCTTACGCTCGACCTTTCGGCGGTCATGAGCAGTTTTCTCGGACGCACCGGAGCGAATGTTCGGCACGTTCTGGACTACGCAAAAAGCGTTGACGGAGTCTTGTTGCTCGACGAACTCGATGCGATTGCGAAACGAAGGGACGACGCTACGGACGTTGGTGAGTTGAAGCGGTTGGTGACGGTTCTTCTGCAAGAGATCGATGACTGGCCGCCGACTGGCTTGCTTATCGCTGCCACAAACCATTCCGATCTTCTTGACCCGGCCGTGTGGCGCCGGTTCGAGATGCGAGTCGATTTCCCGATGCCGACGGATGAATCCATTCGCCTAGCTTTAGAGGCGTTCCTTGGGAGCAAAAGGGCATCCGCAGCGTGGCACGATGTGCTCGCTGTTGCTTTGCGTGGCCTTTCGTTCAGTGACATAGAGCGGGAGGTTATGCTCGCCCGCCGTTCGGCCGTAATTCGGGGCGTTTCGCTGGAGGATGCGTTGAGTCACATTGTCCAGAATCGCGTGGAACTTCTGCCGCGACGACAACGAGGCGAGATTGCGCTCTGGCTGACCGAAGCAGGAATTTCGCAGCGACAGGTCCACGAATTGACTGGCGTCAGCCGCGACACCATCCGGAAGAAAACTAAGTCAGGCGAGACGGCCCTGGTAAACGAGGAGTGAAACCGATGGACGAGCGCAGCAATTACCTAATTGGATACGGAGAACGCCTTGCTTCGGATTTAGCTGCACCGGTTGGTGGTGCACCCAAGAAGCACCCGTACTCGTTCGCTGAAGCTCGAAAACGCCTAGCGCCGAGGGTTAAAGCCGCGATCAAGGAGTTAGCTACCCTTCCGCGCGAGCTCTGCCCGAAAGACCAGGCCGTGGCACTGGTCACGCTCCACCCCACCTACCTCGCGAAAACGTATTACCCTGCGGAGCTGCTTAAGAGTTACCGACTGGAAACGGTCGGCAGCCGCTCGCGGGAAGTGTCTCCAGAGAAGTGGACAAGAAAAAAGCCGCCGGAGTCGGCCGTCACGTCTGAGCTCTATATCGCGGGGACCCGTTCCCACTTTCAGCAGTTCGCCGCCGACATCGACCGGCTACGCGAAAGTGCGTCTGGAGCGGACGATCTGATTAAGATAGAAGATTTCCGAACACAGCCTTCTGCAGAAAAACTTAAGCCGTTTCGGTCGCACGATAAGGAGCCTCTGCTCGAAGTTGTGCTTCATGCTCAGCCTGTCAGAGAAGATGCGTTCATTCTGGACGGGTTTGAAGCGTATCTCCGTTCATTGGATTTGAAGCCCGATCTCGACAAGCGACGATTCTTTGCCGAGGGGCTGTGTTTTCTCCCGCTGCGGGTACCCCGCGAAGTTGCGGCTGAAGTAGTCAAGTATTCCTTCCTGCGGCTGGCACGCGAGATGCCGCGGCTCCGGCAATTTCGCCCGGTGGCCCGTGCGACACCGGGCTTTTCGTCGTTCGCTTGCAAATTACCGAAAGGCGGCCCGATTGACCAGGACATCCGGGTAGCTGTGTTTGATGGCGGCGTGAGATCTGACGCCAAGCTCGATCCATGGGTCGCGCGGAAAAAGACTAAGGGCCTCGGCGATGCCGTGCCGGAATTTCAGAATCATGGAACAGGAGTGACCTCGGCGCTTCTTTTCGGACCTCTTCAGGACGGAGTGACCGCCGACCGCCCATACGCAAGCATTGACCATTATCGGATTCTCGATACCGACACAATGAAAGACGATCAGCAGGAACTCTACACCGTCTTAGAAAGAATTCAGGACGTACTTGAATCCCGGCCAAAATACGATTTTGTCAACCTCAGTCTGGGCCCAGACCTAGCCATTGAAGATAACGATGTTCACGCTTGGACGGCGGTCCTTGACCAACTGTTCTCCGACGGGTTGACGCTTCCGACGATTGCCGTAGGAAACAGCGGGGAGCTTGACTGGCCCTCGGGAAACGCGCGGATTCAGACGCCGGCTGATTGTGTGAATGCCCTTTCCGTCGGTGGCTGCGATCGGACTGGAACCGGATGGAAGCGCGCGAGCTACAGCTCGATTGGTCCGGGGCGGAGTCCGGGCATCATCAAGCCGGACGGACTGGCATTCGGAGGTTCCAGCCGCGAGCCTTATTGGGTTCTGAATGCGGAAAAGCCGGGGTCAGCCATGCCGATCACGGGAACAAGTTTCGCAGCCCCGACGGCTCTACGTACCGCCATAGGGCTGCGTGCTCATTTTGGAAAGCTGCTCACGCCTCTGGCAATAAAAGCGTTGCTGTTGCACACCTGTGATGACGGTGGCCACGACAAAGCTGAGGTGGGGTGGGGTCGTATACCTGCCGACCTCGATGTGATCGCGCTGACCGATGAACACGCTGCCCACATTGTGTATCAGGGAGAACTTCGGCCGGCTAGTTGGATGCGTATGCAGATTCCCATCCCTGGGGACCCGATGTCAGGGATGGTGGAGCTGACTGCGACGTTTTGTTTCGCCACATTGACCGACCCGCAAGATCCTCTGAACTACACTCGCAGCGGACTGGAAGTGCGCTTCCGGCCACACGACAAGAAACGCAAGGATCCAAAGCAATTGCACGCAGATTCGAGTCACTTTTTCCAGGCGAAGGATGTGTTTGTAGAAGAGACCGACTTGCGGGCAGATGCACACAGGTGGGAGACCACGTTGCACAAGGCTCGCTCGATGCGGGCTGGCGGACTTCGCAACCCGGTTTTTGACGTGCATTACAACGCACGGATCGGCGGCCGCAACGCGAAGTCAGCCGACAAAATCCCCTATGCGCTTGTGATCACCGTCAATTCAAAAAATACGGGCGACCTGTACAACAAAATCCTCCAACGATATCCCACAATTCTGGAGCCCCTGAAGCCGGTTGTTGAGATCCCGATCCGCATTTGAGCCGCAGATTGACTGTGATCTTTGCTGGAGGCTGACCGCTTGTTGATTCGGCGAAGGTACGATTATGGAGTCGTAATATGGACTTGAGATCAACCGGAAAATGATGGCGATGGGAACGGCGTTCTCACGAGGTCGTATGCTGCGCAGATCGACGGGACAACGGCGATTCTCCGATTACTTCGGAATCTCGAAGGGACAGTCTCAGTTGGATTTCGTCGATGTTCCGTTGGATACCGATATCGAGTTATACGTCGATCCTTATGCCCTCCACGTTTCGCCGGTGGATTGGCTGAGAAGTTGCGGCGATCTTGTGGCAAATTATTTTGATGTTCTTATTCAGGCGCTGAAAGCGAAAGACAACGCGCGCGCAATGAGCCTCATCTCCAACCTTCACGAGCCAAATGAAACAAGATTGGGGCAGTCCAAGGGCAAGCCTCGCGGGCGTGGCTGGGGACACGTGCAGGCGAAACAGCTCTATGATCGTCTTAGCAGCAGCAAGGCGGTGTCGAGCGGAAAACTCCAGGATCTCGGGGATTTTGAGCTGCTGGTGCCCGGAATAGGAAGCGACAAAATCTCAGATCTCGCCATCAACGTGATTCGTGGCGAGCTGGCGGCGTACACCAAAGAGCAGTGCGATCTCTATGGCATCCCCACGGAGTTTGTTGCGGCAGGAGGGTTGTGGAATCCTGAGCAACAGCGATGGGAAGGGCACTACGCACATTTACCTGTTTACGAGAATGCCGGAGTACTGCTTGTGCCGAAGGTTGCCGTGCGACGACGGCTGGTGCCCGATTCCAAGGAGTTTTACGACCAGTATGTGTTGCGTTTCCTGGAGGCCGAACATCTGCACGCCCGCGACTCGCTTGTCTACACCCTCAAGAATGGCAACCCCAAGGTGTATTTGAGCGATCTCCGCGCTAAGTATCCCGTTTCAAAAGAATTCTTGTTCGATTTCTCGGAGAAAAACCCGAGCGTCCTGAAATCCTATAAAGAAACCCTACCTGAGAAAGCAGCTGAAGCTATCGCCGACGAGAGCATCGAAAATCGGCAGTGGGCCTCACGCCGCATTGACCACGGCGTTAGCGCACCGCTGTTACGGAGTATCCCTCCGGGGCTGGCAGACGCGTCGAAGTATCACAATTTCATGATCGGCGCGCTTACAGAAATCTTCTACCCAGAGCTGACCAGGCCCATGAAAGAGCAGCCGGCGGACGAGGGCCGCAAGCGAATTGATATTTTCTTTCACAATTCTGCAAGCAAAGGCTTTTTCTCGCGACTCGTCAATTCCCACAAGTACCATGCTCCTTATATTTCCGTGGAGTGCAAGAACTACTCCAGCGATCCGGCGAATTCGGAGTTTGATCAGCTCATGGGACGGCTGAACCGAAAACGCGGGTTCGTAGGGATTCTATGCTGCCGACAAGTCGAAGATAAAGGGTTGGTCCTCAAGCGCTGCCGGGATGTCGTGAATAACGACAGCGAGAGACTAATCCTCGTGTTTGACGACAACGACGTGTGCGCTTTTCTTGCGTTCCTGGCGGCGAATGAGCGCAAAAAGATCGATGAATACTTGGAAGACAAATTGAAGGAGATATTAGCCTGATCAGGGCTCGTCAATGAGTCCAGGGCCGCTGTTTCGCAGTTGGTTGGCAGAAACGTTTGCTCTACTCCGCTATTCAAAATCCTGTCCCTGACGTGCCCCCGTTTGTTGTACCAGATCCAATGTGAGTTCTCGGTTGAGGAACCGCGTTACGCGGCAGACAATCGCGGCACCCAGATCGCATCATTCGGAGGAGAGCCGAAGGCGTTACGCTTCTGGGGAGCAAGGGAGGCTACCCAAGCGCTAGAGTAAGCATCCAGGCCGTCATGCAACGGCGCCCTTACGGCCTTTCTTAGTGCTTCGAGAAGCCCCGGAACGGGCGACTGAGGCCAACCGGTATATCGAGAGACCACCTCCAACTGAGCGAAGACTCCACCTGGCTTGCCTTTATGAAGAGAACTTGCACCCAAGATTCGCATGGTTGCCTGTGGATACACTTCCAGACATTCCCATTCAACACGCAGCCGTCTGAAAAGCGCGAATCCGACGAGCATCCAGAGTTGATTCGCATGAGGAAGGCGGGATGCCCAACCGCCCGCTGTCAAGTAATCGCGCACCTTGACGCGGATCACTTCAAATTCGCTGACGCTTGGGGTAGCGAAGCAGCTGATGTGTTGTTTATCCATAGCGGTCTCGGCCAGCCGCCGTCGTAGGCAGTCCGGTCGGGGATCGCTGGGTGCATCGATGGCAATCCGACGGATAGAGACGCCGAAATGCTTTTCAAGGAGGCGAAGATAAACAGCCGTCTCATCGGCAAACGAGGTTACCGTAGAGGGATCAATGCTCGCCACATTCCCATGTCCCCTCGGTGGTTCAGGGACATCCCCAGCTACTAGCGGAAGTGGTATCAAACGTTGATCATTCCAGACGCAGAGACATACCGGCAGACGCTTGCGCTTGGCGAAGGCCACGTCGATGCCGGCAAATGCTTCCACCCTTGGATTGTAGCTGGCACTCTGATCAGCCAAACCTTCGGCTCTTGGATGGCTTCTTAGCTGCGTTCTCGTTCAATGAGTTCCGTGGCGTCGGATTATCAGCCAGATACTTCTCCAGCAGCTCTCGACGTTCGTCATCGCTCAGTTCCATTCTTGGCGGAAGTGACTTCTCCAGTTCATCCCGAACCTGATGGAAGTACGCGACGGCCATTTTTTCTGAACTGAAGGCTTTCGTCACCACCCCACACTGCTCAATAACGTGCTCGCCCTGCTCGTTCTTGCGAAGGCGCAAATCAAACGGCTTGAAATAGAGCATCACCACAATGCCAGAATAGCAGGCGTCGAGATTCGCTTTGAAATCAATCGATCGCCGAATAGAATTCGGCTGCCGCTGTTGGTTAGGCCTCTCATCGATGCTCCTGTGGGGCGACCCCCAGCACCAATTCACTGACCAAAGACTAGGTTTCCGATATAGTTGTCCCATTCCAAAGGTGTTAGGCCATGCCGCCACAGGTTTTGTCGGAAGCCCGGATACCACGCTGGACCAAGCACGTTGTAACGGAGCTCGGGGGACGAGATCCGCTCGGACTTTCTAGAGTTTCGTTTGCGATCACCGATTACTTGCTCACTGGGATTATCACAACCACGAGTCGCGCACGGTACTACTCCTTCTATCCCTGGGCCCTTTGGAGTATCGAGAACACCGAGAACCCAAAGCATTATTCTGCCTTCAGTGCTGCCTTCAGGCGACGTGAGGCCTTCATGGCTTTGTCGACGTTGTCAAATAACCCAGAAGCCTCGGTTGTCGGCCACGATGCGGTCGAACCGCGACTGCAGAAGTCGTCGGAAGCTGGCGAGGTGGACACAAACTTTAAGGTATTGCCCTCGAATGGGATGGGTGGCTACGGCCAATACTACGGAGGTTCCCTGTACGGACTTGGCTTGACACGGCGGACCGAAGATGGCATCGATAAGGTTGCGTCCGGACGAGGCCAGGCTTTGGCAGAAGCCTTCGAAGAATCGGTCCGAGCAACACCCTACTGCAAACAACAGCAATTTAATGAAAGTGTCATCCCGTTGCCGATCTTGCACAAGTCAGGGGAGCGCTTCTCTCTTGACTCCCTGAATCAGCGATACGCGGATGCAGAGCGCCATCTGTTGCGCGATCTATTCTTCGCGTGGGACAGGCCCGATCTGTCCGACACCGACATTTTCAGACGCCACACATTAGCACTAATTCTCAACTCTGTGCTCTGCTATCAAAAAACGGGTGTCGCACCAAAGGTAAGTACCGTCGACCACTACCTTGTGTATCCGACCTACTATTACGGAGTTTTGAATGTCAACGACGGCCGGACTACCCCATACAGTGTTCCTCCCCAGTTAGCGACTTGCCTTGGATTCTGGCGACAGTTCTCTGTTCATGAGTACTTCACAGAAGGGCTCGAACTCTTGCTTTACGCAGTCCTGGAAGTCCTGAATCTTCATCCGGCTGGTATGAAGGTGGAGCACATCTGTGATGCCCTATTGACCTCCACATTCACTGCAACTCTGTCAGACACTTTCGCAAAGGCCACTTCTCCTTCGGAGCTGCTAGGTTCAGTGGGGGCAAGCGATCTGCCGACGGAACTCACGTCGCTGAAAGCCCAAAAACACATTGGCGCAGGCAGCAAACGCAGCGAGTGGTCCCTTGTCGATCTTGAGGACGGCAGCCCTCAAGTCGCGGCCGCGGTCGGGATTGGTTTGCTTGCCGTGCTTTACTCTAAATGGAGGGGTTCAGGCAGCGAGTTTATTCGTTATATTGCCCCAAAGGCTGGGAGCAACCTTTGGATAGGCACGATGCTGCCTTCCTTGGACCACTGGTTTCGTCCGGGTACGACCTGGCACATTGCGCTTCAACGGCTGATCGAGGTGTTCATACTTGACCAGCACGATCGCATTGTCTATGAGAAAGGCCGTCTTGAGAGCTCTTGGTTACACCGGCTCGAAGGTCTGGTCATCAAAGATCAGGACTACGAGCCCGTGGATCGATCATCTCGACACTGGAACTGCATAATGATTCTGCGTGATCTAGAGCTCCTGAAGATTGATTCAGACGGCGGTATATCGATAACGACAGAGGGGCGTGGCATGCTAAATCGGATCTTAAAAACCGATGCCAAGAACAGCTAAGAAGTCTCGGCTAGATCTCCACGAAGCACTCCTGCGGCGATCCTTCACCGCTGCAGTTATCTGTACGTACACTTTCGACCCACTCTTTTTTGAAGACTACTGCTTAGAAAGATTCGCAGCACTGTCAAACAACAACAATATTTCAGTTCTTACGGACCGCCTGACGTATGAGAAAGTGATCTCCGCACCAGAATCGCAACGTCCGAGACAGGTAAATCTCAGATACTTATTGCATCCAATAACCGTCAAACGGCGCTTCCACTCAAAAGTCTTCTTCTTCACGACCAAAACCACTGGTCGCCTGATTTTGGGTAGCGCCAATTTCACACGCGCGGGTTTGACTGCAAATGCAGAGATCGTTGACGTTTTCGATTTTGAGCTGGATGAAGCTGAAGAGTTTCTGCCACTTTTCCAAGATGCTTTTGCCTACCTGACTGCATTGGCACAGCGTTGGCCGTCGGAGTCCTTAACATCGAATCTGAATGAATTACATAGAAGTACGCCCTGGCTGCATGCGGAGCGACCCCCGAGCGAAGGGCCGACACGTTTTATCCACAATCTCGACCGACCTCTATGGGATCAGATTTCGGACACTGTCGATTCATCTATTGATGCACTCCATGTGGTGTCACGATTCTTCGATGACGAACCGCATTTAATTTCTCGTGTTACCCAGCACTGGGCCCCAAAGAAACTCGTGCTTTATACGCAGAACGGAGTAACAACAATGACTCCGAAATGGCTTGCCCATCCCTCCGTCGGTGCTGGACGCACTGAGATCCTCATGTGCACGTATGAAGACGACGGACACCAGCAGCCTTTGCATGCCAAAGCAATCGTTTTCGACTACGGCTCCAGCAGAACTCTCGTCTACGGTAGTGCGAACTTTACGTCTGCGGCCCTCCTGACTAGCAATGGGAACGGCAACATTGAAACGATGCTCGTCACTCGAAGCATCCCTGCCCGCGGTCTAGACCCGAAACAATTCTGCGACCCAGCTGAGTCAGGACATCATCTGCATTCGGCGGATGAGCTAAAGTCAACTCCGCGCGGGGACGAACCGTTCTCACAGGAGAGACCGATCCGTCTTTTGGAAGCCATCCTCGATGAGGACAGGCTGTCAATGCACGCCGACATTCCTGCTGACATTACTTTGAGCTCCGTTGTTGCACGCCTGAGATTAGAGACCACTCGCGGCCAGGCGCTGACAGTAACCCAGGCCTCTCCGCAACATCTACAATGCAGGGTACCCGAACGAATCCTGCCACGGCTTCAGGACACAGCAAGCCTGGTTGGTCTAGAAATCGCCTCCAGTTCCGAGCCCGTAAGCAATCTAGTGTTCGTCACGAATCTGCTGGACATCAAGACCCAAACAAGCGTGAGACGCGATCGGCATATTCGAGAGGCTACCCAGAGTGCAACCCAATTCTTTGCGGTACTAAATGATCTGCTTGCGGCTGGGGATGACAGGGCTCTCTTGACCTTTCTTAATTTCTGCGACATTCCTCTAATGAGCGAGCTACGACATTCTGTATTAAGACAACGCCCCGTGTGGCCAGGTCAGGAAGGAATGCGGGCATTGGGCGAGAGAAACTTGCACATCTGCCGGACTCTGCACGAGGCGACGATGGCTTTTGTCGATCGACACTTCAAGAAATTGAAGAAGCACACTCAAGCTTTGTCTATAGCAGGACTTTCAAACTTTCTCCACATCTTCCTCTCGATGGGAGCATTGCTCCGTGTGCAAATCGAGCGCGCCGTCATCGCGCTGGAAGAGAAGCCAAGCGCTGTCTCAACCGAGGAATGGTTTGAATGCAGGAATTTGTGGGATATTTATTTTATGAAGTTTCGAGACCTGATGTCGTGCCTATGGGATGAATACCTTGAGCGGATGAAATCCGACTACAATCGCGACGAACTTCTCGCAGAGGCAGGTCAGGACTTCGATGCCATCCATGAGTTGAGCGATTCCATGATCACAATCCGCGACCGAATTGAGCAGGTCAGACTCACTAAGTGCACACACTCGCAGCCTGGGGGAAAACAAAAGGCCTACCAATACTTCTATTCCGTCCTCAATCCAGTGTCCTGGCGCGACTACGCTGCTTACGTCCACTCGCGCCAGCACAACGTAGATCTTGCCATACAATGACGGTCGTAACTCTCTAAATTAAGCGAAAAGCCAAGTGCTTTAGGGCCGCGGTGGGACCTCACGAGCCATCTCGATATACCGGCAAAAGGCATTGGCAAGCTCGATCTGACGAGGGGTCTTGCACTGCACTTGAAACAGAGCTGGGCTTGCGACAATTACCGCGACGCATCTTGCACGTGAGACTGCGACATTTAGTCGGTTGAGGCTGTAGAGAAACTCCATCCCTCGTGGGGCATCTTCTGGGGTTGAAGTTGCCATCGAGTAGAAGACGACAGGTGCTTCCTGTCCTTGAAACTTGTCGACGGTGCCCACTCGGGTCCCCGCGGGAACTCTTCCAGCCAGCGCAGAGACTTGAGCGTTGTATGGAGCAACAACTAGAACGTCCTTAGATCTAAGAACATGTACCTTACCCGCTTTGTCACTCCAGGTTGTCCCTGTTTGCAGGAGATGGTCGACCATCGCACCGACGCTTTCAACCTCTTCTGGGGACTCATTCTGATTCCCAGTGTGCTCGACCGATGCGAATCGCAAACCAGTACCATCGAGTGCGGAGCTGGCGTTAAGTCTTTGGTGACCATTCTCGGGGCAAGGCAGGAGCCTACCATCGTAGAAGACCTCTGAGGTAAACCTACAAATATCTGGGTGGAGGCGCCTGGTCTCTGTCAAGAACAGCCCCTGGTCGGGGCTGATGGTCGCCCGCCCGTTAAGCAAGTGCCCGAGGGCCGAGGCCTCGGCGCCTGGCGGGTGAATGCCCCTCTGAGGCTGGTCGAGCTGCTGGGGGTCGCCGAGCAAAACAACGCTTGTGGCAGATTGGGAGATGGCGAGCGTGTTTGCAAGAGACATTTGACCCGCCTCGTCCAAGAAGAGGACATCTACAGAATTGGCCATCTCGGGTCGCGCCCAGAGCCAAGACGTTCCAGCTGCAACCTGAGCTGCTCCTCCTCTTAGAGCACTCGACACAGCTTGGTTGTCCTCCGCCTGTGTGACCGCCGCTTCCCGACACTGGTCGCCATCGTTGCACTTTTGAATTGCCCTCAAAGGAATTCCCGCTTCCAGTGCGTGCCTGCAGACTTCATGCAAAAGGTTTGTTATGACCTTGTGGCTGACGGCGGTGATTCCAACCCTTCGGCCATCCCTCGCGAGTTCGACGATCATCCGTGCTCCGCTATATGTTTTGCCCGATCCGGGTGGTCCTTGAATCGGCAGGACGCACGGCAGCGACGAAAGGGATCGCACAAGCTGCCTTGCGCTTTCAGTCAGGCATCCATCGGTTCCAATTAAAGGACCTGCCATGCCCTCCAGTGACCGCGGCCCCCGGCGCAAAAGAAGGTCTCGCGCCGACCGAAACATCCCCTGCCCAGCCATTCCACTAGCCGCGACTGCGGACGCCACACGGAGGAGGCTACTGCGTAAGACTTCTGAATCCACGATGTCAAAAGGTATCAATGCGGTCGGGTGGGGAACACTGGACATAGCTCCCCTCTTCAGATCGATCGTTCGATTGTGATCGTCGATAGCGATCAAGTCTCCGGCACTCTTTTGAGTTCTCGGATCGCGAACTTCAAGTGCGCGATCAATTGCATGGTCTTGAGGTGGGAACCCATAGCGATGGATCACAGAACGCTTGATCCGGCCCGCTTCGCCAACGTATTCGAGCCCGCCCAGCGCAGTCTTGTCCTCTTGGAGTTCATCATCCGAAAGCTGACAAAGCCGGAAGTATTCCCACCAAGCAGATTTCTCTTCACGTCTGTGCCATTCCAGCATTTGAGCAAGCAGCCAGCGTGCTCGTTCTTCTTCGCTCCACTCGGCCTCGTCATCGGGGAGGTCTGAGACTAGGCGGTCCTTCACATCGCTCACTTCGTCTAGTTGGGCTGCAAGATCCAAACCTGGCTTGCCCGACCTCATTTCCGGCCGCGGTATCGCTTGACCCGTGCGCGCCTCATGCTCCGTCCGTAGGTCCTCCAGCCAGTCTCGAAGCCGCAATGTAGATACACAGTCGTCTTGGTTATAGCCTTTGATTGTCGTAAGAAGGCTCTCTATTTCATGCTGACCTCCGAGCGCAAGCGCCGCTTCGAAGGTGTTAAGCGCGACATTCGCCTCCCGGAGTGGCACAGCCCGAGAAAAGCCATAAAGGGGTTCGAGCCTCTTGATGGAATAGCTTTCTACCGATGCGCGCAGACTTTGTCGGACCACCCGATAAAGATCAACGAAAATACCGGCTCTCAAAAGTTCATCGACTTCATCGACACACGTGCCGTGCCGTCCCGCTAAACGCTTTATGGCCGTCGGCTCGTAAGGTGCATAGTGATAGATGTGTATTGCCGGGTCCCTCTGCCACCGATCCATCACAACCTTTATAAAGTCTTCAAACGCTCTCTTTTCTTCTGCTCGGTTGAAAGCCCAAAGTGATTCGTATCGCGCCTCCGTGCTTGCATCGAACGCGAGGAATCCGATCAAGTATTCCAACCCTTGGTCAAGAACGTATGGATTCGACTCAAGATCGAGGAATACATCTCCCGGCGACGGCGATGGCAAAGTGGCCAGACCCTTGTCCGTGTCCATCGGTTCGAGCATCTCGTAACATGTTTTGCCTTGCTCCCGTCCCATCATCTGGAGGCGTGCTTGCTCTCGAATGCGGAAGAGGGCTGCCTCTCCGATACGATCAATCTTTGGCCTTACCGGAAGCGCAAGGGCCGCAAGGCCGGCCACTGTGCTTACACGCCGTTCGCCCAATGCTTTGCGCTGGTTTCGCGAAATCCCGGCGACCGATGACAAGTGATCGTCATCACGCCGACGTTTGTCACATAGCGGATACCACGAACAAACCTCACAATGCTCGGTAGGCTCAGGGTACGTATCCTGCTCGGCTTTCCAAGCGATCTCGTATTCTCTTTTGATTCTTCGGTAGTATGCGATGTAGCGTTGAACGACAAACTCTTCGGCCCTGACGCCGCCACCCAGCACCACGTACATCCGCTGGGGTTCAAGCTCCTGAATTCGTGACAGTAAATCTGAGTAGAAGCACAGTTGAATGACCGCCCCAGACTTTGTGCTCCGGGCCAATTTGGTATCGACCACTTCATATGACCAGCCACCCAACGCACTTGTCCTATCCACACGGATGAGAAAGTCGGCCCGTCCTCTCCACGACCCGTCCAGAAACGTGGCTTGATAGATCGCGGGCGCTCCAGACCGCATGGCTCGTATCGTTTCAGAAGCCGCCCCGTGCCATGACGCGCCTACGTCAATTTGAGTGACTGCAAGAGCCTCCGCATCGATTAGGTGACGCAGGTATTGTTTCTCGTGCTCCAGTCCGAGCTTCTGCAGCAACTCGACGGCAGGATCGTCGAAGAATGGCTTCTTGATCTCTTTTCGTGATTCCGCACGATCGAGCGTTGCCGTGTGTTGGCAGGCGAGAAAATTAGCTACATCCGTTGCGGAAAACATGGTGTGGATAGCTTACATGCGGAGACTCTGCACGGCTCACTCGAACTGAAGTTGTGAGACCGCGTCGATAGCCCCCTGAATCTCTACCCTTGTAATTGGGGTGGCTGCCGAATGGCTTAAGGGGTTTAGAACGATCTTGCGGTACAACTCTATCTGATTAAACATAGCTGCCAGCGCCGCTTCCTTCGCCGCGTCTCCAGCCGCTTTGACCTTATTTGTTGAGTCATTCTTGGAGGGTTGCCAGAAGTCCTCCGCCGAAATCCTTCGTACGTCTTTGTTGTATTTAACCGGCAGATGATATTTGTCACAGTAGCTCTTGAGCTTGCTTTCAAATGCCGCCCGCGCATAGACAGCTGCTGCGCGTTCATCACTCGAAGCCAGGTGCGAACGGGCGCGAACCAGCAAGTAATCCCATCCCTTTTCACTTGGGCGAAGCACCGGCGTCTCAACTCCAGCGATTGCCTCCCCCAGGTATAGCTCGCAATAGCTCCACGACTTGTCACCGCGAGTCTGCAATTGCACGATCTCGGCCCAGACTTTGTCATGAGTGAAGAGGAAGACTTGCCAGTCCGGAAAATGCTTGCCGATTATTTCCAGGACCGGAATTCGATTCGACATATCCACACCGATAAGAACATCATCCAGGACCAACAATCGTGGATAATCCGGAGCCCCTGGCACACTCGCAGGAACGCTGATTAGAAGGCCCGCCATGTGGATTGCCAGAGCAATCGCCGATAGGCGCGCCTCGTTGAGAAAGTGTTGATGAGCTGGTATTGCCTTGCCATTCAGGAGGACTTCCAGGTTGAGCTCTTTACCGGTGTATTCGCGTTTGACCTGGTCATAGTCCACCTTTGGAAATTGCAACTTCAACTGAAAACCGCAACCTGGGAATCCGGAGAGAAGTTCTTCCGTTTTTGCACTCAGAGTAGCTAAGATCGGCTCAAAAGCAGCGTTGAAATCGGCCACGGCCTCGACTGCTGCCTTGAGATTGTATTTGTGATGCGTGCGGGGCTTAAGCGCCAGCACTCTTCGCCACACTTCACCGACAGTGGTGGACCGCCCCTTCACGGTAACGGGATAGTGGCCAAGCAAGTGTTTTACGGCAAGTTCGAACAAGTTGACTGTATCGCCATGGTGCAAGAAGTTTGTTCTTAGGAGAGCACGATAATCGATGCAGCCCAGGCGAATCGCGGTGCTGGCGACGCGAGCATCCTTTGTCTGCCTCGTTCCTCCCAAATTCCACGCAACCGCCGCGACGGTCCCACCCTCATCAAAGTGCAGCGTAACCGTGCCGGTCGCCAGGGCTGGGTCGGTGAACACATTTTTGAAATCACCGAACTCCTTTGGCTTCGAGTCGAGGTTGAAGAATTCCGCGATGGCCCGGAACAATGAAGACTTGCCACTCCCGTTCTCACCATACACAAGCAGGTTTTGGGATGCCCCAAGGTTGAAATCATATTTTGAAGGTCCGGGGAAACCTCGGAAGTCGCAAATTTCGACGCGACAGACCTTCATTGCTCGCCCTCGATAATTCGAACGAACTCCAGAGATCTGAGAGAGAAAAGGCAGGAGCGAATAGGATGTTCGAGGCCAGAGATTTTTTCAAAGAATCCCGATAAGGCTGCGTATCGGCTGGCTTCGGGTAACTGATCCAGGCTCGGAGGCCGGGATTCTGCCACATGCTTGAACAGGAACAGTTTCGCAGCGTGCATCTGCTCCTGGAAATACAGTTCGTAAACAAGGCCATTGATGAGCTGCTCGAAGTAGCTGCTCATATTGATCGGAGCTTCTCCTGCAGATTTGCCCGAACCATTGCCGGGGTTGGGGCGATTTAACCACAGAAGATACGCAACGATCACTTCGATCGTCTTTTGCTCTGAGTCACCGGCAGTGATGATCGGAAGATTCTTGATGAAGCGTGCCTCGTAGCTGTACCAGCCACCGCGCATCGACGTAGCTACATTGTGGTGATAAAAGTCCACCACCCGGCTATTAAGTAGCCCCAGCAGAAACTCAGGCCGAAAACCGGGCTTCGGAATGATGCCGTACCCGCCTGCAACCCCCCCTGTAAAGAAAACCTCACCAGTTCGATCGTAAGAGAACGCCGCAGATGGGGCGAGATCCGGGGTGAACAGCTTCGGCAGCGGCATCACATCCAATGCTTTCGGGTAAATGTATCCGAACCACCCTTCATGAGACATTTTTCCGTCTTCCCGCTGCTCCAAATATTCCCGATTCAAACAAAGATAATCCCAAGTTTTCGGATATGCCCGTTTCAACCTGCTTTCCGAGATCAGCGAAGAAGCGCTCTCCTCACTGGTCTCGTAGGGAAACAGGATCAGGCGATTGGTCGTGGTCAACGAGTAGGCCCTGCTGTCTCCTCCCTTTACCAAAGGGTGCAGAAGAGCAGCTTCCAAGTCGTGCTCTTTTTCCGTCTGATGCGAATACACCCGAACCATGTTCTTCGAGCGTCGCACCTCCTCCACAATGTATATTTTGTCCGCACTAGTTTTGATGCCCTGGAAGATTCTGGCTGTGACATCCTCCAATTTCGGCTGGACAGCGTGTAATTGGGCAAAGATACCGGCGGATCGACCGACAGTAAAATTCCATTCTTCCGCTGTGATCGATTCAGCGGGGAAGAAACCCTCGACACCCTCAAAATCCTTCAGCCAAGCCTTAAGATCGTCCGCACGCACGAACCGGCAGCCATCCGAGCCTGCCTTGTCCAAGAAGAGCAAACACACGTAGTTCGTCGCCCCTGGAAATACTTGCTGATTGCCGAAATGAACCACATGGCGAAGATGCCGGCCTCGGGCAATAAGCTTACGCAGAGGCTCCCCGTACTGTGCGTTGAAAAACTTGTGGGGCAAGATGTAGGCAACATTCCCCTGCGCTTTGAGCAATTGGAGTCCGCGCTCAACAAACACAACATAAAGATCGAAATTTCCCTTCGAAGCCGAGACGTAGGCTTGTTTCAGATCGGCGACATAATCGGGGTTGCTCTGCTTCAGAGTTTGAATGCGGACATAGGGAGGATTTCCGATGACGACGTCAAACCCTGTCTTGATCGAGAACATCCACTCGGGGTCAAAAAAGCCGGCATGCACGTTTTGGTCGTAAGGATCCCAGCCCGCCAACATTCTCGCACTCTGATTGGGCATGCCAAGCCGCTCCAACTCGTCGGCAAGCTGTGCTCTGATTTCCGCGTCCTTAGTTCGACACTTTGCCTTTTTCTCGGGTGTTCGTGCGTTGAAATGCTCATGCCGGACCAGTTCTAAGCTCTCGCGCAGCTTGCGTACTTGATCCGCCCCAAGGACGTATTGGTGCTGTTCCACTCCCTCTATCGGCGTTAGCGCGTCAGCGGCCACAATCCTTGTCTCCAGATTTGGCAACGGACGGACTCCGCTATTCCTCGCGGATCGATCAACCTTCTGGTCGACGATCAAGGCGATGAAGAATCGGAGCTTCGCGATCTGGCAAGCTATTGGTTGAATATCTACTCCGTAGATCGAATTTTCGATTAGGTACAGTTTTCTGGCAAAATCCAAATCGTGAAATCTCGTGTTGAACGATCGCTCTATGTCTTCGATTCGAGCCGCAATGTCACGCAAAGCATTCTCGCGGTTTTCCTCATCCTCCATTTTCTCCGCTAAATCTTTGTCCCGAATCGCCCGCTGCTTTTGCTGTTCTTTCCACCGCTTATTGTTTGGATCGAATTTGCTGAGCAGATCCACAAGGCGCTGCAGGATTCCCATTGGGAATGCGCCAGAGCCGCAGGCAGGGTCTACAACCTTTGCATTGTCTATCGCGGCAATCAGCGCTTCGGTTTGCTGTTCATCGAGAGGGTTCCGGAACTCATTCACGGACGTCCTAAGCACTGTCCGAAGCTTCGGGCCTAGTTCCGAATCCTCTCCTTCAGGGTCCAATTGACCTCGGAAATAGTCAGCCAACGCCTCGTCAACCATGTATCCGACTATTTCACGTGGCGTGTAAAAGGAGCCCGTCGCCTTGCGCGCTGTGGTTCTTGTATCCGGGTTGTAAGACGCTAGGAGGTTCTCGAAGACCTTGCCCAACAGTTCTGGGTCCAGCGCCACTTCCTGTTCTAGCGGTGTGTTCTCCTCCACGGTAAATTTGTAACGGGATAGCGTTTCAATCAGGCCCCGCACTTTCTCGGACTTGTGGCTCCTGTCCTCATACACATCGCTTAGATCAACCGCGCGTTCTGGTCCGAAGAAGATCTCGTTGGGTAGGAACACAGATTCCTTGGGGTTGTCGGAAAAACCATCCAGCCGAATATTGGCCTGCCCACCCCCCTTGTAAACACGATCAAGGCAGTCAAATAGGCCGCCGTTAACGAACGGTGGCGTCTTCAGAAGATCGAGAAACTCCGGCTCGTTCTTGATCTCATCTTGATAGCGAAATAAGTTGGTCACTCCTCGATTCGAGTCGTACCAACCCTTCTCTTTCTTATCGCGGAAAGCCCGCTTGTCCGATTCCTGATTGAGTGTTACGAAAAACAGATTCTGGAGGATTGCGTTGTAGTAGCTCCCAGACTTTGCTGAAAAGTCCTGAAGGATATTTCCGAGGCTTGCAGGGCGGAATAGGGCCCGAGGAATCAGACCCTTCTCCTGGAGAAACCAACAGAAAATCAGACGCGTAATGAGGCGAATCACAAAAATAGACTGCTTCTCATCGCGTTCTTCCTTCGTCCCCTTGTCAACTCCAGAAGGAAAGGCGAGCCCCTTATGTTTCAGAACCCAAAAATACCAACTGGCCACATCACGGTAAAAACGTTCATTAAGTTGATATGCATCGAGGCGTTTCTCCCATGCCCGATGAAGGCCGACGAAATTATGGACCGCGAAATCTTCAACCAATCGAGAAAAGGACAGGTCGTCGAGGATGTCTATGTGAGCCCGCAGCGGATCGCCCAGCTCGATGTCCTTAATCAACGTTACCTTACGAAGAACGTCCCGTGATTCATCGCGCTTGTGAACCTCACGGTTAATTATCGCTATTGTGAGATAGCGACCGTGACGGAATAAAACCATCACTGGCATAGGGAAAAGCTTATTGATTTCGCGAGTAATGCCAGCCAGCTTGGTACGGGTGTAGCGTTCGTTAGAAAGGTCAATGGCGAAGAAGAGGTAAGACTCTATCGCAGTGTTGTCGATCGTACCCTTCGAAAAACCGAGATTCCCCTGCCAAGTTCTCCGGACCTCTTCCTCTGTTAATTGGAAGAGGAGGTCGACGGACTTCCAATCGCCGGTGATCGCGTGTTGCTCATTGAGAATACCGCCGCTATCGAACTCGGCTCGGAACCGTGCGGCGCTATTTGGTTTTAGCTCAATCCGTTTGTCGCTGGAATACCCCAGAGCCTTGAGCAAAGACAAGCCGCCATCGCGTGTTCCTGCCTGATCAAAACTTTGCAGCGACCGAAGTATGCCTTCCTTTTGCTCCGTCTCGCTCATCGTTATTTCACTACCAGCCAAGTGATGAGTTCAAAGTCGGTGGTTTCGCACACTTCCTTGCCGGCATCAGTCAGGAGCCCGCTGCGGCTAGATAGCAGCCCCGAAACCATTCGCTTCCGAAATGTTTGAGCGATTGAGGCTACTGCCTTCTTTAGGAGATCGTCATATCTCGACATATCTGAACCGTCAGCAGTTTCTTTGTCGAAAAGGTTACAGATCTCTTCATAAGGGATGGTTTTTCCAACGCACAGAAGTCGGTAAATCTCCAGAATCTGCTTTGGTTGCGCGAAATTGTAGCGTACGGTGCCATCATCCCACACATAGACCAGGAAGTAGGGTTGTAGCGGATTTACGGTTTCGTTGCCTGAGGTGTCACCGGTCTGTTTTAGGCAGTAGATCACGCCAGGAGCGATCTGTTTGTACTTAATGTCGGATGGGACCACGCCGTAAAGCCCTAATGGTGCTCCTTCAAGCACTCTCCTGTTAGATTCGATGTACTTTGTGAGCTCAATCCGAAAATCGTCAAGGGTGAATTCAGAAAGCGCCACCGTTTCATTGAAATCTTCGAGATCAAGGATCTCGTCTTTCAGGCGGAGAAGTTGTTTGTCCCGATACTTGAGATCGTCTTTGATCAGATCCTGCAGTTCCTCGACGTTCAAAATGTTATCTTCTTGGGTCGCCGCGATGTCCACAAGAGCCATCCGCGCCTCAACGCGGTTCTTGAGATTGATGTATTTGTTCAAATCCTGCGTAGGCCAGAAATTCACGAGTTGTACAGCCGAATTAACACTCCCGATGCGGTCTATCCGCCCGAAACGCTGGATAATCCGAACCGGATTCCAATGGATGTCATAGTTGATCAGGTAGTCGCAATCCTGGAGATTCTGGCCTTCGGAGATGCAATCAGTGGCGATCAACAGGTCAATCTCGCCATCCTGGGGCATGGACTTGATCTTCGATCGATTCTTCGCGATAGGAGAAAAGTTCGTGAGAATATTGTTAAATTCATGTTTTCCGAAACTGGTCTTGCAGCCGCTTGACCCGCCGGAAACAAATGCGATGTTGATGCCAAGGACTTTGGTAGCCCAGTCGTGCAGCTCGTCATAAAGGTACCCGGCTGAATCCGAGAAAGCAGTAAACACAAGAACCTTCCGATTCGCAGCACCACGGCTATTCGTCGTCGGTTTGGTAACCTTCTGCTCGATCAACCTCTTCAGCTCAGCTAGTTTGGCGTCTCGATCAGGTGTGACGTTTTCCGCTTCTTTGGCTAGATAGTCAAGCTGGATTCGATCACGCTCTAAGTCCCGGAGCCAGCGATTCACATCAAGGTGCGCCATCTTATAGACAATGCCTTTGCCGACTTCCAGCGCGTCTCGAAGATCGTCGTCCTCGGCAGCGTCGTCGGGATCGACTGTTGCCAGGTCCAATCCCTCATTGCCCTCCCGAATTTCCAGAAATTGCCTAATGCGGTCCTGCAGATTCTTGATCTTGTTCACCGTCCGGTTCATGGTGATCGCAAAAGAAACAACAGAACTTTCGAGACGCTTCAGGAAATTAACCTTCATCATCCCGATCAGGAAGTACTCTCGTTGCTCTTGCGTAAAATTCAGGACCAATTGTCGGTCGTACAGGCCACGAAATTCCGGATGGATGTATTCAGAAGGACGAAAGAGACTCAGTCGATAGGCAGAGATGTCATCGTTCAAGCGATCATAGCCAGGGAAGCGGTTCCTCAAATCGATTTCCGAAAAAATAGAAATCGGCTTCAACCGATCCGGAAACTTGCCCACTCTCGCCAGGGAGTCTTTGTAATACTTGAGAATGTGTTTTCGAGAACGCGCAATCGTGAGCTCGTCTAACAGCTTAAAAAATGCAGAGCTGAGACGCTCAAGTAAAACGGCTGTCTTTCGCTCGCCGGGAGCCTTCGCCCACTCGTTAAATGTCCGCTGAGCGGCCGCAAGTGTTTCTTTTAGACTGGCTATACCTAAGCCTTCTCGGAATACATCATCGCGCCCCTCAGTCAAGAAGTAGAGTTGATTGCGAAGATCACTCAGCCCAGTATTGACCGGCGTGGCAGAAAGCAGGAGGACCTTGCTCTTAACGCCGTGCTGGATTATCTCGGTCATAAGTCGCTCGTAGCGACTCATGCGAATGAGATTGCCGTCTTCGTCTCTGCGTCCTTTTGTATTATTTCTAAAATTGTGCGATTCATCGATTACAACGAGGTCGTAATTGCCCCAATTTATGGTCGCCAGATCAATATCGCCCGATTTCCCCGACTCACGGCTGAGGTCGGTATGGCTGAGAACCGTGAAGCTGAATCGATCTCGGATAAACGGGTTTAGTTCACTGTTGTTCTGCGCTTGGTAAATGGTCCAATTCTCGCGAACCTTTTTTGGACAAAGCACCAGCACACGATTGTTGCGAAGTTCGTAGTATTTGATGATTGCAAGCGCTTCGAATGTCTTACCCAAGCCGACGCTATCAGCGATGATGCAGCCATTGTGAGCGTTGATCTTGTTGATGGCACCCTTGACCGCATCTTTTTGAAACTCGAATAGCGTTCGCCAGATTTCGGTCTCTACAATCTGCGTGTTCTCGAAAAGCAGGCCTCCCTCATGCTGGGCAGCCAGAAACCTCTCGAACACGTGATAAAGGGTCTTGAAGTAGATAAATTCTGGAGCATGGTTCACGTAAAGCTGCTGCAAATAGCGGAGCACCTCTGGCTTTACATCCTCCACAAGTTCCAGATTGTTCCAGATCTCTTCGAACCACGCTTTCAAATCTCGCCGGTCACGATTGCTATCAACCTCAAGGTTGAGCTCGATGTTGTTATTCGCCGAGCCGAGCCCGAGTCCCCGAAGTGTGAAATTTGAGCTCCCTAAAATGGCGTCGTCGATACCGTTATATGAAAGGTGGTACATCTTGCCGTGCATCAGCGCTGTTTCGCGCACAGACCGAATCTCAGCTTTCCTGGTAATCCAATCAGCGCACTCTCGGGCTAGCCTCTTCTGCTGCAAGCGGTTTGAGAGCTGAAGCCCTTCGTCTTCGATCTTGAAGGCCTTCTTGTCAGTTCGTTCGGGATCGAGCGATTGCAGGAAACGCGGTTCCCCGAATAAAAACCGCATCCTATCGATCTCGGCAAGCCGCTTCTGCAATGCGCCGAACGCATAAATCGTAAAATACGCTGACACCACCGAAAGATCGGAACCATCACGAATCTTTTCCAGAAGAAATTCCCCTACCGCACCTCGCAAGTAGTTGTCTCGTATACCGGAAGCACCGCCCGCAGCATGTTTAACGTTGGGCACCGCTTTGTTCGTGTCCCCGCTCGATTCAATAACTTCTTTGCTCACTTCGATACTCCGTAATACTGATTATTCCAGATCAATGTAACTAACCGTTCTCGTGCCAGTATCAATTCCAACCCCTCGAACCAGAAATTCTTCAAGTCCCTCGGCAATCCCACGTCCCTCTATCCTCAACGGAATCATACATTTATTTGCTCTCTATTCAATTGCAATTCAGGGTTCTGCCGGCTCCGCCAGTTTCCATCCGTAAGACTAGAGTGCCTTTCGGAGATTCCCGCAATCGCCGAATAATGCTCGTTCCTCCTCGAAAATCAAGGTATGGAGGCTGCGCAAACCTGTAGCCACTTCGCCCTCTTCCGGGTGGACGCCGCTCGGCCGCGGCTCGGGCGGGCGTTTCGGACTGCGCCGGTTTCGCGCCAAACTAACCCCAACCGCGTTTGGCACTCACCGCGCTTTCACTCACGCCCTGCCACCCTCCTCCGGGACTCCGTTCTGTCCCTTTCACCGTTCCGCCTTGTTTCTTCCCGCTGCCGCTTAAGTGAAGGAAGAAACAAGCCGGAAACGGCAGAAAGGGAAAAAACATGAAATTAGAAGAAGTCAACACACGAACCAAAGAGGCCGTGGATTTCCTCGTTGCAG
>Ga0181530_10001864_pt1 | contig 25882 bp, 17 predicted proteins | sample PEATcosm2014_Bin_42_FD_119769 | JGI IMG/M metagenome (GOLD analysis project Ga0181530, IMG submission 119769) | Peatland microbial communities from MTU Mesocosm Facility, Houghton, MI, USA - PEATcosm2014_Bin10_60_metaG | ecosystem: Environmental > Terrestrial > Soil > Wetlands > Peat | place... | reverse complement strand
TACGCCAAAATCGAAGGCAAGCCGCTGATGATCATGGCGCACGGGACGGTCGGGCTGCAGCACGCGTCGATGGCGATTTACAACGCGTTCGCGGATCGCGTACCCGTATATATCGTTCTCGGCAATATCGCGGACGGGACTTGGCGCCGCAGCGATGTGGAATGGGCGCACAGCGTTCAGGACGCCGCATCGATGGTGCGCGACTATACGAAGTTCGACGATGCGCCGGTGTCGCTGACCCAGTTTGCCGAATCGGCGGTGCGGGCGTACAAGATCATGATGACTCCGCCGATGGAGCCTGTCGTGATCGTGGCGGATGCGGTGCTGCAGGAAGAGCCGATGTCCGAGGCGGACCGCCGCAGCGCGCGCATTCCCAAACTCACGCTGTCTTCGCCGCCGGCGGGCGATTCGGGCGCGATCGCCGAAGCGGCTCGCATGCTGGTGGCGGCCGAAGATCCGGTCATTATCGCGGGGCGCGCCGCACGGACGCCGGAAGGGCTGAAACTGCTGATCGAACTGGCGGAGCTTCTGCAGGCCCCGGTGCAGGACCGGCGCTTCCGCATGAACTTCCCTTCGAGCCATCCGCTCTACGGCGGCGGTAATCTCGCGACGGCGGACGTGATTATGGCGCTCGAGGTCCCCGATTTCTGGATGTCGACGCATACCATGACGCCGGTGAACCGGATGGGCATGGAGAGCCGGTCCATTATCAAGCCTGGTGCGAAGCTGATCACGATCTATTCCGGCGACCTCGCCGAGAAGAGCAACTATCAGGACTTGGGCCGTTACGCGGAAGTGGATCTGGCGATCGCGGCGGATGCGGAAGGGACGCTGCCGGCTTTGATCGAAGCCTGCAAACGCCTGATCACGGCGGACCGGAAGCGGGCGTTCGGCGACCGGGGAGCGAAATACGCGGAAGCGGCCAAACGTACGAAAGAACAGTCGCTCGAACAGGCTGCCTTCGGGTGGGACGCGAGCCCGATTACGACCGCGCGCGTCTCGGCGGAGATTTGGAACCAGATACGCAATGAAGACTGGTCGCTGCTGTCGGATGTCAATCCGTTCTTCAGCAACTGGCCGACGCGCTTGTGGGATTTCGAGAAACATCACAACTACATCGGCGGACACGGCGCTTACGGCGTCGGATATGGAGCGCCGGCCGCGACAGGCGCCGCGCTGGCCAACCGGAAGTATGGCCGCATCAGCGTCAACATTCAGTGCGATGGAGATCTGAACTATGCGCCGGCTGTTTTGTGGACGGCGGCCCATCATCACATTCCGCTGCTCAGCATCATGCACAACAACCGCGCGTACCATCAGGAACTGATGTACATCGAGGACATGGCGGCACGGGCGCAACGGGGAGTCGATACAGCGAAGGTCGGCACCGGCTTGTTCGATCCGAATATCGACTACGCGATGCTGGCGAAGGCCTATGGCGTCTACAGTGCGGGACCGATCGAGAATCCGAACGACCTCGGGCCGGCGATCGGGAAGGCGATTGAGGTAGTGAAGAAGGGCGAGCCGGCGCTGATCGACGTGGTCACGCAGCCGCGTTAGGGGATTTGCGATGAAGAAGCTGCTGCTGGCGGTCTTGTTGCCTGGTTTCGCACTTGCGCAGAATGCGGAGAATGGGAAACGTATCTTTGTGCGGGACGGTTGTTACGAATGCCATGGCTATGCCGGGCAGGGGACGATCGCCGGAGCCCGGCTTGCGCCGCCGGTATTGAACGCCCAGGGAATGATCCGCTACGTTCGCAAGCCGGCTGGGGCGATGCCGGCGTTCACCGATAAGGTCCTGAGCGACCAGGACGTGAACGACATCTACGCGTATCTGAAAACCATGCCTGCGCCGAAGCCGGTGAAGGACATTCCGTTACTGAACCAGATCCGGAATTGAAACGCCGGGCGGAAGCCCGGCGGCAGGGCCGAAGCCCTGGCCCCACTGGGTGGACAAAATAAAAACGGCGGCGGGAGTTTGATCTCCCGCCGCCGAGGGTGTTTGAAGGTTAGCCGGATTCGATTAGGACCCCGGGGTCTCCGTGATGGTTACTGTGGTGGTAGTGGCGTAGTGTCCTGCGCCGACTTCCGCGCCGGTTGCGGTCGCGGTGTCGGTTATCGTCACTGTGACCGGGTACCCTGTGAGAGCCATCATAAGAGTAGGCGAAACGGTGGTCAGAGTGATCGTGCCCCCCGCGTCGGTGCACGCGAAGTGGACGATGTCACTGACCGTGCAGGTCAGCGGGGTTCCACCAATACCCGAATATCCGGTTACAGCGATGGTGGTGACCGTTTGGATTCCGTCAGCGACGATCACTGAGGTGTCTGTGGTAGCTGCGGGGACCGCCAACAGGGAGATGGTGTCGACGAAGTCAACGAAACCAGTCACTCCCAGCGAATCGGTTGCGGTGACAGTGACCTGATAAGTCCCTGCCGGTACCGCGCCCGTTGTGGCGAAGACGCCGGTAACGGTACCGGGGGCCGTCATGCCCGCTGGCGCCGCTTGAGACCCGCCGCCAAAGCCGGCCACCGTGTCGACCGTAGGCACGTAGCCGTAGGGGCCTGTGCCGCCGATTGCGGTAATTGTCGGGAGACCAGTGCCTGCGCTCCCAAAGACGCTGGCGCTGCCGAGGAAGGGCCCAGGGGCCGAGGAAGTAACATAGAGCCCGCCGGGGACAGTGATGGTGATGGCCACACTGCCGGTCAGGGGAGCGGTCGCCGAATCGGTTGCGGTAACCGTGAAGTTATACGTACCGGCCGTCAATTGGGCGGGTGCTCCGGCGAACGTCAGGACGCCGGTGACGGCGTCCGCCGTCCAGGTAAGGCCAGCGGGAATCACGCCGGAGGTCACGGCGAAGGCGTAGGGTTCCGTTCCCAGGGACGCCGTAATCGATTGGCCTGCGTAGGTTTGGCCAATGGGGGCGTTGGGGAAGCTTGTAGCGGCCATCTTCAGCTGCGGCGCAACGTTTAAGTAGACGCCGGCTTGGGAAGTAACACCGTTGACGGTGACAAAAACCGGCAACTGCATGGGGAGCACCATAGTGGCGATTTCGTTGGTTGTCGCCGGGTAGTCGGGTTTCAGGAAGCCCGCTTGGGTGTCCGAGCGGGGAAGCTGCACGTCGATCTGATAGAGACCAGCTACGGTGCCGTCCACGAATCCGGCAAACGTGGGCGTGGCGGCGGTGGCCTGGCCGCCAATGGTGACGGTGACGGTGGTTGGGTCCAGGCAGGGAGGAAGGTCGCCCGTAAACAGGTTGTACTGGAAAACGGCGCCATCGATCGTACTGAAGGGCGTCCCGCCAGTGATCGCGTTGATCGCGGCGAGATATCCGGTGGCCAGGGGGAAGATACAGTGGTCGGTGATCGTGGTGTAGGCGACGGAGGGGGCGACAATGAGAGGCACGCCAAGACCGGTGACGTAGAGCTGGACGGTGTCCGAGTTCCCGACGCCGGTTCGCATACCGGCGGGATTAGTGCCGTTGATCAGGGAATAGGACAGGCTCAGGGCCGCTGCCGGCCCCTGGCCGTCGGAACCTACGGTAAAGACTCCGGGGTCGGTAGGCACAATGTTAACAGGGAACGGAGCGCTGCTCGCGATCGCCGTGGACGGGCCGAAGCTCACGATGATGTCGTACTCGGTAGGGGCCGCCGAAACGGCGCCCGGAACGATGGTATTGATCTGGCCGTTAGTGGCAAAGAGCAGCGGGGCGGGTATAGGAGCATTGGTGGTCCCGTGCAGATTGAAGCTCACCGTGAGGTTGCGCCAGAGGGTGGACCCCGGGGGAGTTGGGAGGATCTGGGAATCCGGAGTCAGAGAGAACGGGAAAACATTATAGACCGGGTCCGGTTTGCCGGCCAGGATGGTGGTGCTGGTGCAACCGCCATTGGTATAGGCGGGGACGAGGCCGACCGCGGGGAAGGTGATCTGCGAGGCGCAGAAATTGGATCCGAAGATGCTAATCATATCGTAAGGCGCGAATGATGGAAGGGCTCCGCCCGACACCTCGGTAAATGAGGACGAGCTGGTAGCGCCATAGATGATCGGGTTGCCGCCGATGGTGAGGATTGCGGTTCCCGTGGCGGCGGTACTCGAGCCGTTGACAATCCCGAGGTACACGGGGCCGCCGGCGCTGCCTACGAGGAAGGGAAGATTCACGTCCCCGTTCCCGCCGTTGAACAGCGCGGGCACGGTGATCTGCAGAGTCATATTCGAGGGATTGATCCAGGTCAGGTGGAAGTTGGGGTCCTGATTGACCGATCCCGCGAGGACAGTGCCGACTTTGGTCGCCAGGGTCGGATCGTTGCCGCCGACGAACCCGGAGCCGGTCAGAGTCACGGTGAACGTGGTTCCCGGGGCAGCGGTGGGTATGCTCGCCGGAGAAATGCTGGTCAGAGTGGCTCCGGGAGAGCCGACGGTGAGATTGATGGTGACTACGGTCACAGTGGCTGGCGTGCTCGATCCCCAAGTGAAGGTTACCGTCCCGGAGAGGACGGTGCCCGGCGCGGACGATTCAAAAAGCAACGGATTGTAACTGATGGCGATATTTGTGCCGAAACTATAGGCTATGCCCGTGAGCTGCTCGTTAAGACCGGCAGCCAATGTCGGCGCCAGCAAGCCCCCGAAAGAGATGGTGTACGGGATGGGGGAGTCGCTGGATGCAATGGTGATCGTCGAGACCGGAGTGGGGCCTCCCAGCGTATAGAGAACCGGCATCGGATTGGCGGAAGTGATCGACAGGGTTGGCGCCTTGTTGGCCACCAGCAGAGTGATCACCACAGGCTGATCCGCATAATTGGCGACTTGGAGAAAGATGGTGGCGGTATAGGTGCCCGGCGCCAGCGAATCGGTCGAGGTCGTCGTACTGAAGATCAGGTTCTTGCCTGTGGTGACGGGTATGAACCCCGTGGAGAAGTTCACCGTGAGCCAGGTCGGGAAGTTGACCGCGGAATAGAAAGTGCTGGCCAATGAGGTGGCGATCGACGAAGTCACGTTGACAGTCGTCGTTGTTGCCACACCCGAGAGTTTCGTATACGACATCGAGATTGTCGGCGCGGCGGGAACCGGCGTCACGGTCAAGATGCTGGGGGTGGCGGAGACCAAGGTAATCAAGACGGTTACAGCAGGCGCAGGCAGGTTTGAAAGCGGAAGCGAATATGTCTGCGTAACGCCCGCGAACAGGCCGCACCCATTCGCCGTTGTCGTCCCGGTTTTCGCCTGGACAGTAAAGTTAACTGCGTTCGAGGTGGCCGTTCCACTCACGCTAATTGGCGACACCACCAGCCAGGATGGCAGCGCGGCGGGAGTAATAACGCCGGACAGGACAGTGCCGGGAACAACCGTGAACGGCGTCCCGAGATTGGCCGTGGAGGTTACCGAGACCACTTTGGGCGTTCCGGGAACATAGAGCGGCCCACCCGCACTGTATCCGCATGTGACGGTTACCGCGGCGGCAACGAGCGGGGAAGTTGCGGCAGTGATCGTCTCGGTCACGGTCAGGCCGTTGTCGGTATTGACCATACCAGCGTTTGACTGGGCCGTTAACGAGACCAGGATGCCCGCGTTGGCGCCGGCGACGAAGGTGTTCGCGACGATGCCGTTAGCATTGGAACAGCCGGCAGTTGAGTTGACTGTCAATACAATTCCCGTAGCGTTGGCCACGGACCCGGCAACGGAGCCAGTGCCAGTCGCAGACAGCACCACGGACGCGGGTAGGGTTACCTTAATCCCGGGTGTCTGGACGACGCCGACGGTTACGGTATTGGTGCCGGTGGGCGCCGGAAACGCGCGGACGGTTACCGTTTGACCCACGAGCGGGGGGCCGGTCAGTGTATTACAAGTGACGCCGGCAACAGGTATTGACGCGACGTTAGCTACCGTCGTAGTCGTCAGCAGTGTAGAAGCCTGCATACTTCCCGCGCAGGCAGTCAAGGCGAGCAGTCCGCCGAGTGCCAGAGAGTTTCGTTTCCTTGATAACGACGTTCTTAATACCGATGAGTCCATGGAGGACCTTCCTTTTCTCTTGAGGGGATTCTCCACGACATCGCGGGGAGGCGATCTTCCAATCGCTACACAACATATCGGCGGACTAACGGGAATGCTTTAGAAAGTTTTCCAAAAGATCGGTGGGACTGACGCCCAAACACATAGCTCTGAGCGGCTGCGGGCAGCAATTTTCAGGGGCTGGAGAGACGCAATCGCCCGCTCAGGCCAGGACGGTCTGATTGATCGTGATGGAGCCGATCAGCGGTCTGACCAGCTTCTTGTAGTCCGCGAAGCTCATGCGGACAACGTCGCGATGAGTGCCGATGGCGAATGCGATGAATTCTCTGGCGGCGATTCCCTCGTCAAGCAGCACGGGCATTTCATAGGGCTGTCCAAAGGGGGGCATAGCTCCCAGTTCGCAATCGGGGAACACTTCCGCCAGTTCGCCCTCATTGGCCAGACGAATGTATGAGATTCCGAGCAGTCGCCCGACTTCAAGCAAGTCGACCAGGTCGTCCGCGGGTACCACCGCTATGCCGAACCCGGTGGCGCCAACATAGACCACCGTCTTTGCCAGATCATGGGGCGGGATCCGCTCGGCCTCGGCGGTCTCAAGCGCGGTTTGCGCGGGTACATGGACCGAATGAGAGTATCGAATGCCGTTGCGATCGAGGTATTCAAGCCAGCGGTTCAGAATGCTCATTTGATTTCCTCCCTGTAACCACGATCAAGCAGCTGCGTCACCAAATCGTAAGCCTCGGCCGACCAGGCAATACCGCCTGCTCATCGGGCGGGCGCGCCTCGGACTGTGCGCGGGAGCGCAGGCGCCGCGTGTCCTGGCGCAGCGTGCGGCGCGCAGACCCGGCCGCTTTCCCGCATCCGGGATCGCTAAAGCCGAATGCTGCTTCTATTTTCGCCGGATTCCCGCTCGCGCAGGGTTTCCGGCACGGCGAGTGCGTCTTGCGGAACCGGGAGGGGAACATGAAGTTCACTAATATCCTTTACCCGGTCGACTTCTCGGAACGATGCCGGACGGTTGCGCCATTCGTCAATGCGGTCGCAAGGCGCGACGGCGCATCTCTAACGCTGGTGAATTTCGTCGAGGTTCCGGCCCTGTGGTACGGCACAGCGGAAGCTCCCTGTGTTCCCGATTTGAACATTGCCAGTCTGATTGAGGACGCCGGACAGGGCCTCAGGCTCTTAGCGAGGGCATTCTTTCCCGATATCTCCGGCAATCGACTGAAGATACTGGTTGAAGAAGGCGATCCAGGTTCCTCGATTGTCGAGACGGCGCGGACCTCAGGTACGGATCTGATCATGATGCCCACGCGAGGCCGCGGCCGCTTCAGGGCGGCGCTGCTCGGTTCCGTTACGGCAAAGGTTCTGCATGACAGCGAGTGCCCGGTGTGGACCGCGGCGCACGCCGAGACGCCGGGGTATCCCGTTGCTGCTGAGTGGCGCAATGTGGTTTGCGCGATCGATACCACGCCGGACGCGTTGCGCCTGATCGATTACGCGAAACAGATGGCGTCGGCCTGCGGGGCCGCGGTCCACCTGGTGCATGCACTGCCGCCGGAGCCGGGAACCCGTCCTGAGAGGTATCTGAACCGCGATTTCGAGGCTTTTCTGAAGGATTCCGCGCGGCAGGCGATCGACGCAATACAGAAGGAGGCCGGCACGAATTTCCGGCTTTGCATCGAAGCCGGAAACGTCTCCGCGATCGTGGCGGCGGCGGCGCGGGAAGATCAAGCCGGCCTCGTGCTGACCGGCCGCGGCACCCTGGCCCATTTCGCCGGAAGGCTGCGCACGCATGTCTACGCGATTATCCGGGATGCGCCCTGCCCGGTCCTCAGCATCTGAGAAGCGGTAAAGGAAGTGTTATTTCGCCAGATCGTCCCAACCGCGAGCGACCCGATCGGCGTGTTTTCTGTAACTCGGTGCGTCTCCATAGGGCAGGAAGCGCGGATATCGTGAATGCTCCCAAGCCTGTGGGGCAGATTGATAATCTGCGGTCGATTGGGAGTCGGCCAACGGCTTGGGTCTGTCCCCGAGCAGCGGGGTTGCCAACCCCCCGCAGGATGGCATCCTGCCCCACATCGGGTACACAGTAGTACGAGTTCAGCCACCTTTCGGGAACGGTAAGAACCAGGGGCAGGTCCGTGCCCCGCACGTAAGGCCGCAACACGTTCAGCGCGCCGCGATTCCCGCGACGTAAGCAGGCACCCCGCCAGGGTACCTCAATTTGCGGACTTGCGCTAAAGCGCGCAGTATGAGCAACAATCCGCTTCCTCTCGGGGCTCGGTAAGTCATTGCAGACGCAGGCGTGCGCGCTGTATTCGTGTGGTTCTAAAGGTGCAGCTGATTGGTTGAAATGACAGGGACAGGCGTTGAACAGCCGGAAATCAAGACCCCGATGGTTCCGGGGAAGGTGCGTTACGCCCACGCGACTGGTCGTTGGGTTCTGGGGGCCGCGATCCTTCTGGTCCTGACCATCGCCGGAATCTATCTCCGGGTCCATGGCGCCAACAAACTCACTTTCACCACCGCCAAACTGGACCGGGGAGACATCGAATCCACCGTGACCACAACGGGTAACCTGAACGCGGTCATCACGGTGCAGGTGGGCAGTCAGGTTTCCGGCAACATCATCGCTCTCTATGCCGACTTCAACACCAAAGTGAAGAAAGGGCAACTGGTGGCGGAAATCGATCCCGCTCCGTTCAAAGCGGTGGTCGATCAGGCGACGGCTACACGGAACGCCGCCAAAGCAGCGGTTGTCACGGCCCAGGCGGCCCTGGCCCAATCGCAGGCGAATCTCGTCAGCGCGCAGGCTAACGTGGCCAACCAGAAAGCGAACCTGGTGAAGATGGAAAGCGCGGTGAACCTGGCAAAGGTCGAAAATGAGCGCAGGCAGGTTATGGTAAAGACCGGCAGTACCTCGCAGGAGGATGCCGACACCGCACAGGCCAACTACGAGCAGGCAGTGGCGAGCGTGGACGCCGGGCAGGCGGCGATCAATGCGGCCCAGGCTTCCGCCGACGCGGCGCAGAAGGCGGTGGAGGTGGCGCGTACGCAGCTCGATCAGGCCATCGCCGTGGTTGCCGAGGACCAGGCGAGTCTGGCGCAGGCCCAGCTCAATCTCGACCACACACGCATCCTCGCGCCCGTCGACGGCACCGTGGAGTCTCGGAGCATGGACGTCGGGCAAACCGTGGCCGCTTCGTTCCAGGCGCCTGTCATTTTCCTGATTGCGCAGGATCTGACGAAGATGCAGGTGGATACCAACGTCGATGAGTCGGATGTGGGCCGGGTCCATCTGGATCAGCAGGCGACCTTTACCGTGGATGCCTGGCCGGGGCGGACGTTCCGGGGCCGCGTCGCCCAGATCCGCGAGGAGCCCATCAATGTTTCGAATGTCATCACGTATGACGTCGTGGTTCAGGTGTCTAATGAGGATCTGAAGCTGTTGCCGGGCATGACCGCGAATGTGACTATCTTTGTCGGCAGTGCTTCCCATGTCCTGAGGCTGCCGAAAGCAGCGCTTCGATATCATCCGCGCGGCGCGCCGGATGTATCAACCAAGGCACTGCCGGGTACCACCCAAAAGCCGCAGAATGTGACGGTGCTGGACGCCCGCGGCCGGACGAAGCAAGTGACGGTCAAAACCGGGATCAGCGACGCCAATTACGTTGAGGTGGTGGGCGGCGATCTGGCGGAAGGCGACAAGGTGGTGGTCGGAGCGACTGGGCAGACGGTGGCCACGCCGTCCCAAGGGACAGGGTTCAGAAAGACGGGCATCTAGAGGCCGTGCCATGAACGTGAAGATGAATCTCCGAAAGCCGGCAGCCAGCGTGAAGATCGCCTTCAGTGCGCTGCGCATCAATAAGATGCGTTCCGCGCTGACGATGCTGGGAATCATTATTGGCGTGGCCGCCGTGATTGCGATGGTCGCCGTCGGATCCGGGGCGGAAGCACGAATCAAGGAGCAAATTGCCTCTATTGGCAGCAATCTGATCGTCGTGCTTTCGGGCAGTATCACGAGTTCCGGCATCCGCATGGGCACGGGTAACGCGCAAACGCTGACCGAAGAGGATTCCAAAGCCATCGTGCGGGAGTGCGATGCGGCGGCATTTGCCGCTCCCGCGGTTCGCGGCGGAGCGCAGGTTGTTTACGGCAACAACAACTGGGGCACGCAGATCCTGGGTACGACGCCCGATTACCTGCCCATTCGCGATCTCGGCATGCAGGAAGGCCAGTCATTCACCAATTCGGACGTCGAAGGCGCCGCTAAAGTAGCGCTGCTCGGCAAGACCGTCATCGACAATCTGTTCTATGGAGAGGATCCGGTCGGGAAGATCATTCGCATCAAGGCGGTCCCTTTTACCGTAGCGGGTACGCTCGAGCCCAAAGGCCAGTCGCCGACCGGACAGGACCAGGACGATGTCATCCTGATCCCCATCAGCACCGCCAAGAAGAAGGTGATCGGAACCAGCCAGGCCAACTACGCGGCAGTGGGTTCGATCATGGTGCAGGCTCGTGAGGGCCGGAGCGCGGAGGTGCAGGAGCAGATGAGGGAGTTGCTTCGACAGCGTCATCACCTGCAGGCCAATGAGGATGACGATTTTACGATCCGGAACATGGAGGAAGTGTTCAAGGCGCAGGAATCCTCGGCCAAGGTGATGTCGCTGTTGTTGGCGGCGATCGCTTCCGTGTCGCTGATCGTGGGAGGAATCGGCATCATGAATATCATGCTGGTTTCGGTCACCGAGCGCACGAAAGAGATCGGCCTCCGGCAGGCCGTCGGCGCAAAAACGCACGATATCCTCAGCCAGTTCCTGGTGGAGGCAGTGACGTTATCGATCGCCGGAGGGACCGCGGGCATCGTGCTGGGCATTGCGACGAGCGTACTCATATCGCATTTCGCGAAATGGTCGACGCTGGTGAGCCCGGGCTCGGTCGCCGTGGCGTTTCTTTTTTCGGCGCTGGTCGGCGTATTCTTCGGGTTCTACCCGGCTCGAAAAGCTGCATACATGGACCCGATCGAGGCACTTCGCTATGAATGACCAGCGAAATGTCATTGAGGTGGAACATCTGGCGCGGACCTTCTACATCGGCGAACTTAAGGTGAAGGGTCTCGACGACGTATCGCTCGAAATCGAACGCGGCGACTTTGTGGCGATCATGGGTCCGTCAGGCTCGGGGAAATCAACTCTGATGAACATTCTCGGCTGCCTCGACAGGCCCACATCCGGCGTTTACCGGCTGGATGGAGTCTGTGTCCAGGACTTGGATCGCGATGAATTGGCGGAGATCAGGAACCGGAAGATCGGCTTTGTCTTCCAGCAGTTCAATCTGCTGGCCCGAACCAGCGCTCTCGAGAATGTCGAACTGCCCCTGCTGTATACGAGCGAGCCTGTAGCCGATCCCCACCTTCGTGCCCTGCAGGCGCTGGCTTCGGTGGGGCTGGCGGAACGGGCCGATCATCATCCGAATCAGCTCTCAGGCGGCCAGCAGCAGCGCGTGGCGATTGCACGCGCCCTGGTGAATAATCCTCAGATTGTACTGGCCGACGAACCGACGGGCGCTCTCGATTCGCGCACGAGCATTGAGATCATGGCAATCCTGCAACACCTCAACCGCGACAAGGGCATCACGACGCTGATTGTGACGCATGAGCCGGATATCGCGGCCTATGCCAATCGGAACATCTACTTCAGAGACGGACGTATCATCCGCGATGAGCGGCTGGCGCGGCCTATGCAGGCGGACCAAGAACTGCTGCACTTTGCCCAAGCGCCGGTGTAGTGCGGCCAGTCTCGACAGGTGGCCAGCGGGGTTGTCAACCCCGCGCAGGATGCCATCCTGCCCCACAGCATCACAGCAGCAAGTTCAGGTCCAGGTGTGTTGTCTAAAAGACGAACTTACCGGCTACCTGCATGATGCGCGGATCCTGTGCAGTGAGGATCTGACCGAACTGCGCGCTGTTGACCGTTGTCGTTACGCCGCTGCCCCCCGAAGTGGTAGTACCGGACGGGGTGCCCGCGCGGTAGCTGTTGGTCAGATTGAAAGCTTCGGCACGGAATTCGACGCTCATGTGCTCGCGAATTCTGAACCCTCTGGACAAGGCCATGTCGATTTCCCAGGAACCGGGGCCCGGCACATTGGATCTGCCAAGATCCCCGAGCGTGCCGGGGGCTGGCGCGGCGAAAGCCGCCGGATTGATCCAGCAGGAAGGGCTCGGGTTGGCGCACAACGGATCGGGCAGAATCTGGTTTGGCCGCTGGCCCCCGCTTCCGCTTAACTGAATGTCCGTCGAGTAGGTCGGGTTGAGGAAGCCGCCGGAACTCGCGCGCCAGCTTCCCGCCAAAGTCCAGCCCGTTCCGGCTGCGCGCAACATGCGATTGGAAAATGTTGGCGACTGCGCAACGGCCGTGAAATTCACGATCTGCCTCCGGTCGAGGCCGAAGGTCCCACCGAGCGTGCCCGTCTGGCAGTTGCCGCGATCGAAAGCGCGGTCGTTCGGTTCGAGCAAACCGGCTTCGGCGCCGCCAACCGTGGAGGCCTGCGTCGCATCGCCGATGCAGTGGGACCAGGTGTAGTTGGCGTCGAGACTAACGTGCTTCGCAAGGGTGTGATGTACCAGGAGGATCAACGCGTTATAGCTCGCCGTTCCCGAGGAGTCGAATTGATCCACGGGGCCAAGGTATTTTCCCACCGCCGGATTGATCAGGCTGATGACCCGGCGTACCTGAAGATTCGCCGTGCAGTTTTGCGTGGTTGAGCTTGCCGGGCAGCTGGCGACAATGGGCGCGCCGGGTATCAGAGTACCGGGATTGAGCTGATAACTGACCCATATATGCGCCGTCTCCGTTCCCGCGTACGTCGCGGAAACGAACCAGTTGGGTGTCAGCTGCCTTTGAATCGCCAGATTCCAGTTGTAAACCGTCGTCGCCTTCATGTTGGGTTGTACGGCGACGTAAGTCCCACCGGGTGTGAAGGGCGCATTGGCGCTGAAGGTCACAGGAAGGAAATTGCCGCCTGCCTGGTTGGCAAACGGAGTAGCAAAAGGCTCGGGGCCGGTGACCGTGGTCTGATCGCCGAATGGGGGCGCTGTCGATTCCGTCGAGTAAATCATCACGTTGGGGAAGTCGTAGGACATTCCGAACGAAGCCCGGATCGACGTTTTGCCATTGCCCTGCGGGTCCCATGCGAGACCGAGACGAGGAGCGAACTGGTCGTACCGGTTATTGATGCCGGATTTGCCGGGGAACCCGGGATCGCCGGCGTAAAGGAGGCCGGGAGGCGCGTTCTGGAACACCGAGCTCTTGTCGCCCGCTTCCAGCCGCGCCAGGGAAAAGCTGTAGATCGCGCCGTTGTTCACGTTCTGGGGCAGAAACGGCTCCCACCTGGTGCCGAGGGTCGCCGTCAGATGCGACGTTATTTTCCACGTGTCCATTCCGTAGACGCCTGCGTACCATTTGGTTACGAACAAGGTATTGGGGACGCCTTGGGTGAAGCTGTCCAGCTGCCCGGCGATGAAGTCGGCCAGTCCGGCGCCGGTGGCGGTTCCGGTGAATCCAAAGGAACCGGCGGAGTAGACGTTGGCGTTCGAACTGGATTGATAACGGAACGCAGTCGCGCCAAATGCAAACTGGTGTGCTCCGCGGATGAGGGTCACATCGTCCGCGATGGTATAGGTGGAGGGGATGAAAGACGCCTGGATCGCAGTGGCGATTCCTATGCTGGGACCACCTGTAATGCTCACCACAGTCTGGTGCGGAATGTAGCAATACATGTCGACGCCGATGTCGCAGCCGGAGAAATAGTCGTCATTGAAGCGGTGAACACCCACGCGATTGAACGCAATTCTGAACACGTTGATGGTGCTGGGGCTGATCAGGTAAGTGTGGCCGATGGTCGCGGATTGCGCCAGATCGTTGAGGCCGCCCGTGGGCGACGCCAGAATGCTCTTGGTGAGGCTATAGGCGGGCGGCTGGAGGTAAGTGGTCGCCATATAGCGTCCGAACAGAGACTGCTTCGAGTTGATCTGATAGTCCGTGCGGCCCAGAATCTGGTGTGAATTGGTCTGCACCACCGCGCCGTAGATCACTTTGCCGCAGGGGTCGTTCGGATTGGTCGGGGGCGGCAGTAACTTGGCGATAGCCAGCGCCTGCGGGCTGATCAGCGACGTGGGGAGGACGTTGTTCACGTGAGGCGCCGCCAGCGTCTTGTTGCCGTTGCAGGCACTTTCCCATGGGGCGAAGTTTCCCGCCAGCATCGCCGCCGTGGGAACGAAGGTGGTGGTGTCGGCGGGGTCCTGTCGTACATAGGTGCCCTGATATCCGGCGAAAAAGAAAACCTTGTTCTTTTTGATCGGGCCGCCGACCGTGCCGCCGAACTGGTTGCGCTTCAGGGTGTCGCGCGTGGCGGCGAAGAAATTGCGCGCGTTCATGTCGCCGTTCCGGAGAAACTCGAAAGCGTCGCCGTGGTACTCATTCGTCCCCGATTTCACGACCGCATTAATGGCCGCCGCGGAATGGATTCCGTTTTGCGCGGTCAGAGTGCTGGTCTCCACCTTAAACTCTTCCAGAGCGTCCGGAAACGGAAAAGGAAGATTGGTGGCGTCGAAGGGATTGTTATACAGGGTTCCGTCCAGAAAGTAGCCGACTCCGGAAAGCAGACCGCCCGCGATCGCGATGTTCTGGCCACCGGGGAAACCGGCTGTGCCGTTGACTCCGGCGGGAATCGCCGCTCCCGTGAGTTGGATCAGATCGGTCGCCTGACGGCCGTTCAGCGGCAGATCCAGAATGCGCTGGTTCTCAATGACGGTGCCGACGCTGGTGTTCTCCGTTTCGACTTGTGCCGCATTGGCCTCCACCTGGACGGTTTGAGACACCGCGCCGAGGCTCAGGGAAACATCGATGGTGGGATTCGTGTTCACCTGCAGCACGATACCGGTCTGCACGTAGGTGGCGAAGCCGGTTTTACCTACTTCCAGACGATAAGGCCCGATGGCGAGATTCGACAGCACGTAGCCACCATCCGCCGCGCTGGTCGCGGTGCGCACTGTGCCCGTATCGGTTTGTGTCGCTTTCACCTCCGCGCCCGGAACCGCGGAGCCCGTGGCATCCCTCACAACTCCCTGAATCTGCGACGTGGCCTGCGCGAAAAGCGCGGCGCAACTAAGCGTAATTAACGTAAAAACGGATGCAAGACGAAGCATCAAATACCTCCCACTGGTTGCGGTGAGTATATCGGACGGGAGTTGCCCGCGTCAAATCCGCGTCTAATTTTCGTGATCCGGCCCTGAGCTTTACAAGGGGCTTTTGGAGGTCTTCGGCCACAGAACGCCCTGGTCCTGTTTCGTCACGGGTCCGAGGCCCTTGTAGACAAACTTCTGTACGCGCTGTCCGCGGTACGTCTCCGTGGTAAAAATGTTGCCCTTCGAATCGGTGGCGATACTGTGCACCGCGTAAAATTCACCCGGCTGGCGGCCGCCGTCGCCAAAGCTGGTCAGCACCTCGAGAGAATCGCGGTCGAGGATGTGTATCTTCTCGTTCGCGCCATCGGCGAGAAAAATGTACTTCTGCGCGGGATCTTTCGAGAAAGCGATATCCCAGACCGATCCGTCGCCCAGCGTGTTCTTGTAAAGGACCTTTTCCTTCACGAAAGTTCCATCGGGCTTGAACACCTGGATGCGGTCGTTCACGCGGTCGCAAACGTAGAGAAGCCCGTCGTTCGAGAGGTCGGCGCAATGCACCGGATTGCGGAATTGCTGCGCGAGGGGAGCATCTGGTTTGTAGGGGCCCAGGTTGGTATCGTCGGGCTTGTTGCCGTAGGCGCCCCAGTGCCGTTTGTATTTGCCGGTGTCGGCATCGAAGACGATCACGCGCTTGTTGCCGTAGCCATCCGCCACGTACACTTCATTGGTTTTGGGATCGACGAAAATCTTCGCGGGCAGCCCGAGATTTTCGACATCGTTGCTGCCTTTGCTCGCTCCTGCCTTGCCGATCCCCATCAGGAATTTGCCGTCCTGGGTGAACTTCAGAATCATGCTGTCGTGGTAATAAGCGGGGCCGCGACCTGGTCCACGGCCTGCGGCGGGAGTGGCCTCGTTCGCCTCGGTGGAAAGCGGCGCGGCTCCCCGGCCGGCGCGGCCTCCGGGGGGCGTTCCGCGGCCGTTGCCGCCGATCCATACGTTGCCTTTGTAATCGACCGTGATGCCGTGGTTGGAGTCCGGCCATACGTAGCCGTCTCCATCCTCGCCACCCCAGTGAGCAAGCAGATTGCCCTCCTCGTCGAACTCGAGCACCGGCGGCGCGGGCAGGCAGCATTCCGATTCCACCACGCCCTTCTGGCGCTTCGGACCGGGCGGATTGGCCGCGGCGTAGTTTTCCATGGCTTCGAGCGAACCCTGCCGGTGAATGATCCAGATATGGTCCCGCGCATCCGCCGAAACGCCGATGACGTTGCCCATGATCCAGTGATTCGGCAGCGGCTTCGGCCACATGGGGTCCACTTCAAAGCGCGGCGCCTGGATGCCGGCGGCCTCAACGACAGCTTTCCTTTCAAGCACCGTATACGCGGTTGCGAGAGCCGCGAGAAGCGCGGGAATACCGATCGCGATAGCAGAATTCCGTTTCGACATATTGACCTCCGGCTGCCTGTCGCCAGGTAGGTATTCTACGTTGGCAGCGGCCTGAGCGTCAACACGTCAGATGTGGGGCGATGTGGGGCGGGATGGTATCCTGCGCGGCGGTTGGTAACTGCCGCTGTTTGGGTACGGACGCATGCCGATTGCCAATCGGCTGCAGATTACCAATCTGCCCCACGGGCTCTTACAGTTCCGCCAGCCCGCCGTCGGCAAATAATTCCGCGCCCACAACGTAAGAAGCGTCGTCGGAGGAAAGGTAGAGGGCTGCACGGGCCATTTCGTCGACGGTGCCCAGGCGTTTCAGCGCAACAGATTCCCCGAAGCGCTCCCGCATCTGGCCGACCGCGTCGGCGGGAAGGCCCATCTTGTCGAATAGCGGTGTCTCGATGGGACCGGGGCTGAGAGTGTTGACGCGGATGCCGCGCGGTGCAAGCTCGGTGGCGAGGGTCCGCCCGAAAGAGCGCACGGCCGCTTTGGTTGCCGCGTACACGGACGAAGCGGGGAATCCTTTTTTGCTGACGACGGAGGCAGTGAGCAGAATCGAGCCGCCGCTGGGGATCAGCGGCAGGGCAGCCTGAACCGTGAAGAAGAGGCCCTTCACATTGATATTGAAGTGTTCGTCGAAAAACGACTCTTCGATTTCGCCGAAAGGCTGGAATCGGGCGATACCGGCATTTGCGAACAGAATGTCGATGCGGCCAAACTTCTGCCGAATGGTGTCGATCAGCGTCGTAATGTCATTGAGCTTGCTCGTGTCGGATGCAATTGCCAGCGCCGCAGGCCCCAGTTCCTTTTGGGCCGCCGCGATGGCGCCAGCGTTGCGGCCGGTGACGATGACCTGCGCGCCTTCCTGCTGAAAGAGTTTCGCGGTGGCGAGGCCGATGCCGGTCGACCCGCCCGTAATCAATGCAATTTTGCCGTCCAGTTTTCCCATGGGGCAAGTGATGAATTACTTCGCGTCGGGGATTCACGCACGAGACACGCGGGCGCGATAAACTGAGCTTTCCAAAACAAAGGAGAGGATCGATGACACCAGTCGAAGTACTGCAGTTCGCCAAAGAGAACGGGGCCCGGCAGGTCGATGTCCGTTTTTCGGATATCCCGGGGCTTCAGCACCACATTTCGTATCCGATCGGTGAGCTGAACGAGAGCTCTTTTACCGAAGGCTTCGGCATTGACGGATCGAGTATCCGGGGCTGGGCGGCGATCAACGAAAGCGACATGCTGCTGATTCCCGATTCCGAGACGGCCTTTATGGACCCGTTCATGGAGACGCCGACTCTGGTGATGATCGGCGATGTGCGGGACCCGCTCACCAAGCAGAACTATGAACGCGACCCGCGCTGGATCGCGAAGAAAGCCGAGCTCTACCTCAGAAATTCAGGCGCCGGCGACACGGCGTTCTTCGGCGCCGAAGCCGAATTTTTCATTTTCGATAACGTCCGCTTCGACCAGAACGCGCATTCGGGCTTCTACTTCATCGATGCCGAAGAGGGGCGCTGGAACTCGGGCCGCAGGAAGAACAATCTCGGTTACCGGCCGCGTTACAAAGAAGGCTATTTCCCGGTTCCCCCCACCGATCATTACCAGGACCTGCGCGCCGAAATGGTGAATACCATGGAGCGCTGCGGCCTGGTGATCGAATGCCATCACCACGAAGTCGCGACTGGAGGACAGAGCGAGATCGATCAGCGCTTCAACACGCTCGTGAAGTCCGCCGACAACATGACGTTGTACAAGTACATCGTCCGCAACGTGGCGAACCAGTATGGCAAAACGGTGACGTTCATGCCCAAGCCGATCTTCGGGGATAACGGCAGCGGCATGCACGTTCACCAGTCGATCTGGAAATCGGGCAAGCCTCTTTTCGCGGGCGACGGCTACGCGGGCCTGAGCCAGATGGCGCTGCACTATATCGGAGGTCTGCTGAAACACGCCCGCGCGCTTTCGGCTATCATCGCGCCGACGACGAACAGTTACAAGCGTCTGGTGCCCGGTTATGAAGCTCCGGTGAACCTGGCTTATTCGCGCCGGAACCGCTCGGCGGCATGCCGCATTCCGATGTATTCGGCGAGCCCGAAAGCCAAGCGCGTGGAGTTCCGTCCGCCGGATCCTTCGTGCAACCCCTATCTGGCGTTTTCCGCGATGTTGATGGCGGGGCTCGATGGCGTGCTGAACAGGCTGGAGCCGGGCGAGCCGCTGGACAAGGACATTTACGATCTGTCGCCGGAAGAGATGAAGTCGGTTCCCTCCATGCCCGGGTCGCTGGAAGAAGCCCTGACCTGCCTCGAAGAGGACCACCAGTTCCTGCTCAAGGGCGATGTCTTCACCGAAGAGCTGCTCGAAACTTTCATCGAATACAAGCGGAAAGCGGAAGCCGAAGCCATCCGGCTGCGCCCGCATCCTTACGAGTTTTCGCTGTACTACGACATTTGAGCCGAACGCCGACTAAAGTCTGCGCTACCTCAGGCTTTGCGGGCAACCCAGAGCAGCAGAGAAAAGATCACGATCGGCACCAGCGCGAGCAACACATAGTTAAGGATGCGCTTCGGCCAGTGAGACTTGCGTGTCTTCCATTGGTGGAGCTCCGGGCGCTCGGCCACACCCACCTGATCCTGATGTTCCAGATCCCAGGCGAACTCGCGGGCGGTGGCATAGCGGTTCTTGGGATCGCGTTCGATCGCCCGGTAGATGATCTCCTGCAACGCCGGCGAGATGCTCGGATCGACTTCGCGGGGAGGCACCGGGCTGTTCAGGAGGCGGTCGTTCATGATCAGGAACGGATTATTCCCGGTGAAGGGCACTTTTCCGGTCAGCATTTCGTAAAGCATTACGCCCAGCGCGTAGATGTCGCTGCGCCCGTCGCCCCGCTTGCCCTTCACCTGCTCCGGTGAAATGTAATCCGGCGTTCCCATCACGTTCGACAGATTGGCGAAGGTGAGTCGCCGTGAGCCTTCGTTGCCCGCGATACCGAAATCGATGAGCTTGATCCGGTCTTCGGGATCGACCATGATGTTCTCCGGCTTCATATCGCGATGCACCACACCGTGGGAGTGAATATAGTCGAGCGCCTCGCAAATGCGCGCCGTAATTCGAGCCGCGCGGTCCGGGGGAAACTTGCGTTGCGCGGCCATCAGCGTGCGCAGCAACTGGCCATCGACCCACTCCATCACCATATAAATGCGGCTGCGGCGATCATCCTTGAACACCTTCATAACGCCGGGATGATCGAGCTTTTCGCCGATCTCCCTTTCGCGCTTGAAGCGGTCGAAAAGGTTCGGATCGGCTTCCATCTCCGGATGCGGAATCTTGATGGCGACGGTGCGTCCGTTCAGCGTGTCGGTGGCGCGAAATATCGAAGCCATTCCGCTGCGCGCCACCAGACTTTCGATACGGTAGTGATCGAGGAGATCGCCGGGGCGTAGTTCGCTCATGAAGTGGCTGGTTTGTTCAAGTTAAGCGGGGGCTCTAGCGCAGTTTATACGGCCGTCCGCGGTACATGCCCATCCGTTCCACGCCGCGCACGCGGATCAACTGGACGCTCACATTATCGCCGCCATCTCTATCATTTGCAAGGGCGATCAGTTTCCGTGCAGCGGTCTCCAGGTTGGGATTCCATTTCACGATCTCGCCTATCTCAGTGCCCTGGACGGGGCCATGGAGGCCATCCGAACACAGCAACAGGACATCGTCGACCTGGATCTGGCGGTCGCCGATTTCCACGTTGACGAAGAGATCGTTACCCAGCGAGCGGCTGAGCAAATGGCGAGTCTCGGCTTGGGCGGCTTCGCGTTCGGACAACAGACCGAGGCGAACCTGCTCGGCGACCACGGTATGGTCGCGCGTGATCTGCAGGGCCACCCCGTGCCGAATGAGGTAACAGCGCGAATCGCCCACGTGGGCCACGACGACGCGATCGTAGCGGAAAGCGCACGCGACGACGGTCGTCGCCATGCGGGACCCGCCCGGGCTGGCCGCTTTGCCCATTTCATAGATGCGGGTATTGGCGGATTGAATGAGGCGCGGCATCAGGACCGTGTGGGCTTCGCCCTTGGGAGCGGCGCGAAACCCGGCTATCAGGGTTTCCACGGCTGTTTGGGAGGCGACCTCACCCAGCTCTTCGCCGCCGACGCCATCGGCTACCGTGAAAAGCCAGCCGTGGGTGCGGCCATCCACCTCCGACGCGGGCGCCAAGTGGCCGAAGTAGTCCTCATTGTGGCCGCGCACACGGCCCACGTCGGAGAATTCGGCGAACTCGAGATCCAGCATGGAAGCGGGTGACGGATTGGTCCTTGCAGCTCCTGCAAACATGATGCCCTGTCAGTGCGACTGAAACAAATGCAAAGGCGCAGGGGATAGAGCCTACTCAACGGTAAGAGTAAGCTTTATCCCCTGCGCTTCGATGCAGGCGGTCGGCCTGTTTGCAGGATTAAGCGGTGGCGCGGCGGCCGCTCTCTCCTACCAGGGTCGTCCGGCCCTTCTTCTTGCTGACCGACAGGAAGTAAACACCGCCGTAGACCGCCCAGACAGCGGCGATTCCCAGTGCGAGGAGCGGTTCCTTAGGCGTGCCGTATCCCATGAAGGGTCCGATCAGATAGAACGCCATGCAGGCGAGGTTGGCGAGCAGACCGAACAACGGAATGAACAGGTGCTTGATGGGGTTGTACATCGCATGGTTGTGGAAACCCACCATGCAAATGATACAGCTGAGAGCGTACAACAGAAAGGTTCCGAAGTTTGAAGCCAGGGTGATGGTAAGCAGACTGTTCGGCATGGAAGCCATGACATCGTGCGAAGGATACCCGAAGCTGGATAACAGGCCCTGCGGCAGACCCTTGATGGTGGCATCGGTCACGCTCGCAGCCGATGCGTCGCCGAATACCATGAGGAGCGCAATGCATCCGACCACGGCCGAGATCGTGGCCAGCGTCCAGATGGCGCGGTGCGGAGTGAGATTCTCGGAGTGCAGCATTCCAAAGTGTTCCGGCACTTCGTCGTCTTTACCCATGGCGTAGGTCACGCGCGCGCCGGTGTTCATGCAGGAGAGCGTGGTGCCGATCAGGGCCAGAACCACGGTGAGGGCTTCCACCAGCATGAAGATGCGCCCGCCTCCCGCGCCGAAGAATGAATTCCCGATGACGATCATCATGTCCCCGATGGGCGCCGACGATCCCGACGCCGTGGTCATCGGATACCCGCTGCTGAGGAAGTAGCCCGCCGCGAAATACTCGATCAGATAACAGAATGCCCCCTGAATGAGCAGGGAGAGAATAACGGCCTTGGGAATATCGCGTTTGGCGTTTTTCGCTTCTCCGCCCATCGACGTAACCGATTCGAATCCGACCAGAATCAGGATCGCGACCGTCGCCTGCACGAAGGCAAATCCCCAATTATGAATTCCAACTACGGAAGCGGCGTTGGGGTGGCTGATGAATGCCCCCTTGTCGTCTTTTTCCGGATAGGCCACCAGGAAAGGCACAGGCTTTCCTGCCGCATCAAGCTTGGCTTTGGGTGTTCCGTCTTTATCGCGCACGATACTGTCGGTGGTGCCGCCCTTGCCGTCCGAAACCTTCTCAGTCTGAAACTCATACGTGTAGGCGTCGCCGGACATGGAGTCGAACTGCCAGGCCGGAGTTCCCGCCGGATGGCTCGAACGATAGCTGAACGCCATAACGGCGAAGATCAGCAGCGCGGTGATCTGGATCACGTTGATGGCGATGCTGGCGTTTGTCGACCCGGCCACGCCGCGATGCGCGATCCAGGCGATTCCAAATGAGAAAAGTATCGCAACCAGCATCATGAATACAGGTCCCGGGTTGCTTGCGCTCATGAAGCTCGGCCACAGCGTGCCGGTCACATAGCCGATGACTACGCCGGTAACCGCTACCATCACGCCCGGATAGATCCAGTAATAAAGATGCGAGCCCCAACCGACGATAAACTTCGAGAGCCGCGCATACCGCCACGCTTTCTCGTGGTTGAGAAACGATTGTTCCGCGAAGTAGTAGGAACTGCCTGTGCCGGGGTAAAGCTTCGCCAGTTCGGCGTAGCACACCGCGGTTGCAAGACACAAAAGCAGCGCGACCACGATGCCGATCCACATTGACGGCGCAGTATTGCCGGTGGCGCCTTGAATAGCGAAGGTAAGCCACAGGAACGCGCCGGGCGCAATCAGCGCCATTGCATTCATCGTGAGCCCTGTTAGGCCCAGAGTTGCTTTCATTTCAGGGGCTTGGTCTGCCATAAGCTGTCCTTATTTTGATGTCCTTATCTTTTCAAATTTCGGGCCACAAGCCGAGACATGCGGGGTCCGGTTCTCCTATACTCACAGCGTTGAAGCGTAAAAAGAAACTCAAAATTCTTATGGTGGATATAGACCTTTTGGATCAGGATCTCAAAAGGAAGTTCTAAGCTCGGCATGAAGACGTATGTTCTTGTGATACTTTGATCTAGCGGTGCGACCGTTTGAGCCGGGGGAATCAAATGAAAATTGCCGGTTTTCTCTTATTGCTCGCAGGCTGGATATTGGTTCTGGCCGCCGTTGCGTTGCTTGCGGCCGCCGGTCCGCGCGCCGCATTCCTGCTCGCCGGCGTGGGCGTCGAGGTTCTGGGGTTCGTGCTGGTGGCGCGCTCGCATCTGACTCCCAAAGAGGACGAGGCGTGACCTGATGGCGGACGTTCACTTATCGGAAATCCAGACCGCGTCGTGCATCTTTTTCCTTTTGTTGGCTCCGCTGGCGGGCGCCGGTCTGGCGCTGATCAACGCCGGCTTGGGGCGCTCCCGTAATGCGGCGCACTCGATGATGGCGGCCTTATGCGTGATGTCGGTTGCCGCCTGCGTCTATTTCATTTGCGGCCGCGCTTTGCAGGGATACGCGGGCGGTCTGGCCCACTTCATATCTATAGCGAACAAATCGTGGGATTGGATTGGAGCGGAGCCCTGGTTCTTCCGCGGCTTGCCGATGAATACCGCGCCGAATGCTCCACCGCTTTTCCTGGCTGCCTGGTTCGGGATACTGGCCGCGGGATTGGCAGGCATCATTCCGTTGGGAAGCGGCGCCGACCGCTGGAGGCTCGCCGCAATCTGCGCGTCAACCGCTCTGCTCGCAGGGCTCACGTTCCCGCTGTTCGCCCATTGGACGTGGGGCGGCGGCTTTCTCGCCCAATTGGGCGTGCATTACGGTTTGGGCCGCGGATATCTCGATGCCGGCGGCGCGGGTCCGATTCATGCGCTGGGCGGATTGACGGCTCTCGCGATCACGTGGATCGTCGGCCCGCGCAGAGGCAAGTACACCGCGGAGGGAATGCCGATGGCGATTCCCGGCCACAACGCGGTGCTGGTTCTCTTTGGATGCATGGCGGCTTCGGTGGGATGGCTGGGGCTGAACTCAGCCGGAGCCATGCTGTTCGCCGGAGCGGAAGCGGGCCGCACGCCGCTGATTGCCGTGAACACGACGCTCAGCGCATCCGCGGCCGCGCTTGCTGCCGCCGTAATCACCAAACTGCGATTCGGCAAACCCGACGCTTCGCTCACGGCGAATGGCTGGGTGGGTGGTCTGGTGGCGAGCAGCGCTGCTTGCGCTTTCATTACGCCGGCGGAGGTGTTGATCGTAGGTCTGGTAGCGGGGGCGCTGGTGACGTTTTCGGTCGAACTCCTCGATCTGCGGCTGGAGGTGGACGACCCCGGCGGCTGCATATCGGTGCACGCAGTGGGCGGTCTGTGGGGAGTATTGGCGGTCGGATTGTTCGGCAGGCTTGAAGCAGGCGGCAGCGGGCAATTGCTCGCGCAGGCAGTGGGGATCGCGACACTGGTAGGTTTCATGCTGCCGTTCACTTATGCGCTCAATTTTCTGCTCGACCGCGTGATGGGGCAGCGCGTGGCAGTGGAAGGCGAGCATCAGGGGATGGACCTCTATGAACTGGGCGCCGGCGCATACCCCGAATTCGTGACGCACACCGACGAGTTCATGCGCTGACAATGCGGCGCTAAACTGAGAGAGTCAGCTAAGCTTGGAGAGCCAATCCGTGGCGGAATGGCGGAACTGGCAGACGCACCAGACTCAAAATCTGGCGTTGTTCACTCAACGTGAGGGTTCGACCCCCTCTTCCGCCACCAATCTGACCGGCGTTTTGTCTGCAGGCCAATCAAGCGGTTTTTTCGGCGTGCTCCTTCAGCCGAAGCGCGAACTCTTCGAACGCAGGCTGCATGTCCGGGAGCGAACCTTCAATCAGCGGGGAAAGCAAGCCGCTGAAGACCTCGGTCATCGAAAATTCAACTGCATCGGGCGAAACCTGTGCCAGCGAAAACGTTCGTTCGCCTTTGAAAAGCCCAAGCGGCATTCCACCGGACCAGACCATTTTGGTCTGGGGAACGAACTCCGTCACGGTGACCGGGAACGCGCGGCCCGGGCTGAGCTTCACGTAGAGCTTGATTCTCCCGCCGGGACCGATACGCCCCTCGATACGGTCGACGGTCGTGTTCCAGGACGGATAGCGCTCCGCATCGGTGAGAATCGACCATATTCTTTCGGGCTTGGCATAAATAGTGGCCGCGGCGGAAAACTTCTTCATCTGACGATTCAGTCTACCCAGGGGAAACGCGGCTGAAGCCGCATGTACCGCTCGGGCCGCTGTTCAGAACGTTACGCGCGCGCTGATCTGAAGACGTCGCGCCTGCGTTCCGTCCGGAAAACCGCCGTCGGCGCTGCCGTAGCCAAAAGCGCTGGGAGTTTCCTGCAGCACTCCCCTGGTTGCGGTGTACTCCTGCGTAAACATGCTGGTGGGAGACCAGCTGTCGCTGATGTTGAAGGCCTCGAAATTGAGAAACGCCTTCACTCTTTCCGTGTACAACGGAATCGCCTTGGTGACGCGGATGTCCGCGCGATAAGTGGCCGGGGTGTAGATGCTGTCCACCGGCAGGAATGGAACGCGCGTGTTCCCGCCGCTGTAACCGTCAATCGTGCTGGTGGAAAGGAAGCTCCCCGTGGCGAGCGTGGGCGCGGAAACGATGCGGATCGTCGGGCTGCCGGTCGGCCGTCCCGAGGCCAATGTCACGATACCGCCGAGTTGCCATCCGTCGGCCACATATTTCAGGAACGCGTTGCCCGAATGATGGACCGTCGGCGCCCAGATGAAGGAGTACACCAGCCGGTGCCTCTGGTCGAGGAGTCCGCTGCCGCGTTCGAACCCGTAATCGCCGTTGTAGGTGTAGGAACTCAATGTGCTGAAGAAGATCGCGCTGGAGCC